>OGML01000816.1_pt1 | contig 30554 bp, 25 predicted proteins | sample 1572951 | NCBI WGS metagenome assembly OGML01 (sample SAMEA2581883, study PRJEB24529) | metagenome | biome: Human gut stool | place: China | collected 2011 | reverse complement strand
CTGTAATGGAATCTTGTTCACACTTCTACGGGAACATCGGTGCTGCCATAAGCCCTTCTGTTTCCGGTAATCCAAATAATAAGTTCATATTCTGTACAGCCTGACCTGCCGCACCCTTTACAAGGTTATCAAGTGCACCCATCATAATCAGACGGTGGGTTCTCGGCTCAATCTTAAATCCGATGTCCACAAAGTTACTGCCTTCTACCCAGCGTGTTTCCGGGCAGACGTCCCTTTCCAGCACTCTGACAAATGTTTCTTCCTTATAATATTTATCATAAACTGCTTTTACTTCTTCGTATGTAACGTCCTTTGCCAGATTTGCATATGCCGTTACTAAAATACCGCGGTTCATCGGAACAAGGTGTGGTGTGAAAATGAGTTTCAAATCATTTCTACCGCAGGCATAACCTAACTGTTCTTCAATCTCCGGTGTATGTCTGTGTGTGCCGACACCGTATGCTTTCATGCTTTCATTGACTTCGCAGAAAAGATTGGCAACCTTTGCGCCGCGTCCTGCGCCTGAAGTACCGCTCTTTGCATCAATAATAATGGTATCCGGGTCAATCAGCCCTTCTTTTACCATTGGATATAAGGTAAGAATCGAGGTTGTTGTATAGCAGCCGGGATTTGCTACAATTCTTGTTTTTTCGGTAATCTGGTTTCTATTGATTTCGCATAAGCCGTAAACCGCTTCATCAATGTACTGCGGTGCTTTATGCTCCAGCTTATACCACTGTTCATAAATACTCACATCTTTTAAACGGAAATCCGCACTCAGATCAACAATCTTTGTATTGGATAAAATTTCTTCATTTACTAAAGAAGCACATAAGCCCTGCGGTGTCGCTGTGAAAATGACATCAACCTGCTTTGCAAGTTCGTCCATGTTATCATCCATGCAGACCGCATCAACAAGCTGAAACATATTTCTGTATACATCTGCATATTTCTGGTCAATATAGCTTCTTGAACCATACCACACAATTTCTGCATCCTTATGTCCCAGTAACAGTCTTACCAGCTCATTTCCGGCATATCCTGTTGCACCAATAATTCCTACCTTAATCATATCTTTTACCTCGCTGTAAAATATTCGTTATGTTTCATTATAGCAATTTTTTTTGTCCTGTAAAGTGTTAATTTGAATTTTTTTATAAATATACATGATTTTTGTATATTTTTGCATATTATTCATTTTTACCTATTGCATTTTTACCTTATGTGGTTTATCATAAGACACAAGTTCGTTGCCAATTGCAACCATACAAATTCAATCAATTCGGAGGATATCAATTATGAAAGAAAAAGTAATTCTTGCCTACTCAGGCGGACTTGATACCACAGCTATTATCCCGTGGTTAAAGGAGAATTTTGACTATGAGGTAATCTGTGTATGCGCAGACTGCGGACAGGGCGAGGAGTTAGACGGTTTACAGGAAAGAGCGCTCTCATGCGGTGCTTCTAAATTATATATTGAAGATTTAACAGATGAATTCTGTGACGATTACATCGTACCTTGTGTACAGGCTGGTGCTGTATATGAGCACAAATACTTATTAGGTACTGCCATGGCACGTCCTGGTATCGCAAAGAAACTGGTAGAGATCGCCAGAAAAGAAAACGCTGTTGCAATCTGCCACGGTGCTACCGGAAAAGGAAATGACCAGATCCGTTTCGAGCTTGGTATCAAAGCACTTGCTCCGGATATCAAAATCATTGCTCCTTGGCGTGATGACAAGTGGCAGATGGATTCCCGTGAGGCAGAGATCGCATACTGCAAAGCACACGGAATCGATCTTCCATTCGGCACAGACCAAAGTTACAGCCGTGACCGTAACTTATGGCATATCAGTCACGAGGGACTGGAACTGGAGAATCCTGCAAACGAGCCAAATTATGATCATCTTCTGGTTCTTGGTGTTTCCCCTGAGAAAGCTCCGGACGAAGGCGAATATGTAACCATGACATTTGAAAAGGGTGTTCCAAAGACGGTAAACGGAAAAGAAATGAAAGTTTCCGATATCATCCGTGAATTAAACCGTCTCGGTGGAAAGCACGGTGTCGGCATCATTGATATCGTAGAAAACCGTGTCGTTGGTATGAAATCCCGTGGTGTATATGAGACTCCTGGCGGAACGATCCTTATGGAAGCACATGACCAGCTGGAAGAACTGGTTCTTGACCGCGATACCTTATCTGCAAAGAAAGAGATGGGCAACCGCCTTGCAAATGTTGTATACGAAGGAAAATGGTTCACTCCTCTGCGTGAAGCAATCCAGGCATTTGTTACTTCTACCCAGAAGTATGTCACCGGAGAAGTAAAATTCAAACTCTACAAAGGGAACATCATCAAAGCCGGCACAACTTCTCCATACTCTCTCTACAGTGAGTCTCTGGCAAGTTTCACAACCGGTGACCAGTACGATCATCACGATGCAGACGGATTCATCACACTGTTTGGACTTCCTCTGAAAGTTCGTGCAATGATGCTGCAGAATGTAGATAAAAAAGATCTGGATAAATAAATCCCCAGAATAAAAGAAGCACCGCAGTCGCGGTGCTTCTTTTATTTTTTCGATTGTTACCCGGATTTTATTCTGCCGGAAACCAGGAAGCAAGCTTTACTTTGCTGCTGCCATCTGCCTTATAGCAGTAAACCGCAAGTTTCTCAGTCACATCAGCTCCCTTGTACGGAACATTTGCTTCCACGAATACATAATTTCCACAAACCGAGTATTTTTCAATGCCAAGTTTAAAGGATGCCACAAGGTTTTTCTTTCCCGTCCTGTTATCTGTCCGGTAGAGTTTCGTCTGCATGTACCGATCCTTTCCTGTCGTACTATAGGTATACGCTCCATCATTGACAGCTTCCAGTGAAACACTCAGATAATTTTCATCCTTAACAGCAAAGGAACCTCTCTGATAACTGTTTCCCTCCAGATCATAAAATGTCCTGTTCTCGTTTTCTTTGGTATAGTAAATCTTTCCCTCACTCTGAAACAGGGAATACCGATAAGCATCTCCGCTGTTTACAATCTGTGCTACTTTCTTTTTATCCGTTCCATCCGTCTTCATGCTCATTACGGTTCCGGTATCTTCCGAATAATTCATGCCATCTTCACTTTTACTTTTCAGTGCCAGATAATAAATCCGTCCATCTATCAGCTGTGGGTCACGTCCAAGTGCAAGCTTCTTTGCGGATTTCCCGTCTTTTGCGATCCGGTAAACATATTCTTTTGTTGCATCGGTTCCATAGTAACGGTCCCAGGTTGCATAAATATATTTCTTATCCACAGATAACTGGGAAAAACCATTGCTTCCCTTTTTGTTTTTCCCTATCTTGTAGGAATATACCTCACTCTTTTTGCCTGTTTTGGTGTTGTATTTCATAATGCCCATACGCACACCCATCATTTCAAACGCATAATACAGGTTCTTTCCATCCGAAACCGTACATGACGTACCCTTCATCAACGGCTTTTCCTCCGTCTTCACGTCCGTGTGGATCGGCATCACCTCATTATCATACGATACCTGACCGGTCTGTTCCGTTGTATCTGCAAAAGCTGTAACCGAAGGCATCACCGCACACCCTGTAAAAGTGATCGCTCCTGCCAGTGTCGAGGCAGCCATTGTTTTTTTAAACTGATTCCAAGATTTTTGTCTCATCATCCAAGACCTCCATTCCTATCTGTCTTTCATTTCGTCTGCATTGTACTCCCGCTTTTTCAGGAACGCAAGTTATATCTGAAAAAGATAAGAATTTCATAAGAATCGTAACATCTTCTTAAAATATTAAGCCCAAAGTCCCATTGCCCGTGCGATCATGGCAAGAAGAAACAGGTGTGCCGGATAGAATATATAAAAGAAATATTTCATCTGTTTTCCTCTGGTTCCGTTATATAAATAAATCGGTATCATATCCAGAAATGCTGCTGCTTCAATGATACTTGCCAGCAGAGTTAATACCAGAACACCGATACCCATTCCCTTCACTTTCTTCGGATAAAACATGTAAATTGCAAAAATTGTCACAATTCCCGACAAATCGTAATCTGTACGGAAAAGAAGCGCCAGAAATCCCCCGGCCGCAACTATCACAATGGTAAGAATCAGGCGGATGACTGCGGCCTTATTTCCGTAAACATCCTCCACAAACTTCTGCTTTATCCCTTCAACACCCCAGATCACCAAAAGCCCGAACAGCAAAGTAAAAAAGACATTGCTGCTGGAAAAATCCCACATTCTCCTGCTGAATGCCAGGTCAAACGGAACCTCGGAAATCAGTGCAAACAAAAAAAGCCTTCCCGCATATTTTGCCCTGCTGCGTGTATGGTAAAATCCTTCTACCAGAAGAAAACAGTAAATCGGAAACGCAGCTCTTCCAATGATGCGCATGAAAAATGCGGGGGCTTCTAATCCCGGAATCTGTTCTAAAATAACGGCTGACGTGTGATCAATCAGCATGGAAACCACGGCGATCACCTTTAACCAATAGCCGGAAATTCCCTGTTGTTTAACATTCATAATCCTTCTCCTCTTTATTATTTTGCAAGAAGCTGTGCAATCTCTTCTTTGTATGGCGGAATCGTCTTTTTGGTCTCTCCCTCGGCACAAAGCCACGGTGTCTCTAAAATCTTCGGGATTTCCACAAAGCGCGGATCGTGGACCAGACGGTACAATGTCTCAAATCCAATGGTTCCCTTTCCAATGTTTGCATGACGGTCTTTATGTGCTCCCAGGGGATTTAAACTGTCATTGATATGAAAAACCGCAATCTGATCCAGCCCGATCACCTTATCAAAAGTCTCGAACACGCCATCATAATCATGCACCAGATCATAGCCGGCATCATTCACATGACAGGTGTCAAAACAGACTCTTAACCGTTCCTTTTTGTGCACTCCGTCATAGATTGCCCTAATCTCTTCAAACGTTCTTCCAATCTCGCTGCCTTTTCCTGCCATCGTTTCCAACGCAATAAACACATCATCCCCGTTGGCATCAAGCACCATATTCAGTCCCCGGACAGTCTGTGCAATTCCTGCCTCCGCCCCCGCGTCTAATGCAGATCCCGGATGCAGTACCAGAATTTTACTGCGCATGGCAGCCGTGCGCCGGATCTCTTTTTCCAAAAATTCCACAGCAAGCTCAAATGTCTCCGGCTTTACCGTATTGGCAAGATTGATGATATACGGTGCATGAACCACGATTTCCCGGATTCCAGCCTTTGTGGCATACTCCCAGCCCGCCTCAATATTTAAGTCTTTGATTTCTTTTCTCCGGGTATTCTGCGGTGCCCCTGTGTAGAGCATCAGCACATTTGCTCCATAACGCTCCGCTTCCTTCACGGATGCCAGAAACATCTCTTTTCCTGCCATTCCCACATGAGAGCCTATTTTAATTTCTTCCATTTTATATGTCCTCTGCTTTCAGCTTTTTCTTCTGCTGATGTGCAGTAATTGCGATCAGCAGATTTTGCGGAATAAATCTTCCGCATATCGTTGCTGCCTTGATTTCAGTCGTCGGAACTATGAGCACTTTGCGTCTTTTCATCTGCTTTAATGCATATCCGGCGCAATACTCCGGTGTGATTCCGGCCAGTGCAAATTCAACATTCGCCACTTCATTGAATTCCGTATTCACCGGACCCGGACACAATGCCCCTACATACACCCGGCTGCCTCTCTGCTTCAGTTCCAGCGCCACTGCCCGCGTCAGACTCGCCATATAGGCTTTGGTCGCATAATAGGTGGCCATATAAGGGCCTGCCGGAAGCAGTCCTGCCGAAGAAGCGACATTTAAAATGTAACCGCCCTCCTGCTTTTCCATGCGGCGAAGCATCAGTTTCATCAAAAGATGCATGGCCTTGACATTCACATCAATCATCTGCATTTCCTTCTCTGCATCTGTCTCGAGAAAACTGCCGCAATCCCCAAAACCGGCATTGTTGATCAATATTCCGACCGGAACCGGCTCCAGCTGCTGCATCAGACGGTAACACGCTTCTTTTTCGGACAAATCTGCCGTGATAACCATGCTTTCCGTCCCACTTTTTTTCAATTCCTCCGCCAGTGCCTGCAGCCGGTTTTCCCGTCGCGCAACCAGTACCAGACGGTATCCTTCTGCCGCGAGCTGTCTTGCAAATGCCATACCAATTCCAGAGCTTGCCCCTGTAATAACTGCATATGTTTTTTTCATTTTACATCCTCCTAAAGCATAATGAGTATAACACAGCAGCCCCCGGTTGTCTAATAAAATCAGGGCTTACAGAGGTTTCCCCCTGTAAGCCCTATGGCAGAAAATGAGTATAAAACGATTGTTTTAAGGTTCTGGCTTATTTCACCTTTACCTTCATCTTTACTGTTTTCTTGGTTCCGTCTTTTAATGTAACCTCTGCGGTCACTTTTCCGGTTCCTTTCTTCTTTCCAGTAATCTTTCCATTTTTATTTACGGAAACCACAGACTTCTTGGAAGACTTATAGGTAATCTTTGCCACGTTTTCCATATTCAGCTTCTTGTTCCATTTAAATACGGTTGTCTTTTTTGTAGCAACATTTACTGTGGTCTTTGCCGGCTTAACAGTTTTTGCGATCTGCTTTGCCTCAGCCTTTACCTCAGCCTGTGTCTTTACGACATAAGTTCCCTCACCCTTAAATGTCAGTGAGACAGAACCATCCTTTGCGACCTTGTAAGCTTTCTGGTTTACAAGAACCAGTTCCCCGGTCTTTTCATCTTTCTTCATTACGGCAAGTTTTGCACCTGCTTTGACATCTGCTGCATTTACCTGTAAGGTGTATGCTGTTGTTCCATCTGCTTTCTTGACTTCCTGTGTGATGGTTACGTCTTTCGTTCCGGCAGCTTCTGTTACAGCTTGGATCACATCGGCATTTACGGTTGCTTTCACGCCTGTTTTGCTTGTCTTTCCAGTTGCTGCTACTGCTGCCTCTGCGGTTACTTTTCCGCTTGCATCCTTTGTGACTGTTACGGTTGCAGTCGTTCCTTCCGGAAGTTTTTCTGCAGGAATAACGCTCTCTGTCGTTGTTGCATCCTTTTTGGTATCTTCAGAAGGCTTGGTTTCGGTTGTTGTGCTTCCGCTGGAGGAACTTCCACCAGTAGATCCGCCGTTTGTACTTGAATTATTTTTCAGAACAACGGTACCACCATCTGTTGCCGCTGGAATGATCACTTTAACCTTTCCGTTACTTACCGTATATGTTTTTCCAGAATACAGATCCTTCAAAACAGTTCCATTATTTTCACTAACAGGAATTTCTACAGTCTGTGCAACATCTTTGATATTTAAACCAACATATAATTTTGTTCCTTTGTAGCTTCTGGATACAATATCATAACCATTTTCATCAGATGCTAAAATTGTTTTTCTGTCTCCTCTTGCAAATACATCTGTATATGCATTACGGATAGAAAGCATCTTCTTATAATGCTGATATGTCTTATTGTCATTACTTACTATTGACCAGTCAAAATCATAACGGTTTGTCTGATATGGATAATTATTTAATCCCGTCAGACCGATCTCTTCCCCATAGTAAATAACCGGCTGTCCTTTTGCAGTAATCTGCAGGCTTGCGGCTACCATGGATGCCGCAGTTGCTGCATCTTCAGCCATTCCACCATCCAAAAGTTTCTTCTTAAATCCATCCTCGTCATGACTTCCAAGGAACTGACCTGTCATATATGTATTGTTTAATACACTATTTCTGGATGTCAGGAAACTTTCTACGGAAGAAATATTTCCCTTTACAAAATTAGTTGCCTGATCATTAAAATCAAAATCCAGATCCGAATCCATTTCTCCGGTTCCTAAAGTATTGCCATTAGAAGCATAGCCTCCTCCTGCATACTCTCCAATCATCTTAAAATCTGAATCTACTTCCGTCAGAGCATTCTTTAATTCTGCCCAGGTATCATTTTCCACATGTTTAACTGTATCAACACGGAAATAGTCGATACCAAAATCTTTCACCCACTGTGTCTGCCACTTTACAAGCTGCGCGCTGACTGCAGGATCTTCTGTTTTAAAATCTGGTAAATTGCTTAAGGAATCTTTCTGATCACTTCCAGATACAATATCGTCTCCGCTTCGGATCATATTACCAAAATCTGTATCATATCCGGCATGGTTAACCACAATATCTACCATAATGCGGATTCCACGGCTGTGTGCCTGGTCGATCAATGTCTGAAATTCTTCTTCTGTTCCAAGCGTTGGGTTCAGCTTTGTAAAATCGCTTGCCCAATATCCATGGTATGCAGCATTGTACGGAACATCTTCTTTTCCCGTGTCAGTGACCTTAACTCCCGGAATATTTTCTACAATAGGAGTAATCCAGATTGTATTAATTCCCAAATCCTCTAAATAGTCTAACTTTTGTGTAATTCCTGCGAAATCACCACCATGATACAGACCTGCATTATCCTTTCCGTAAGTCTGTGCTCCGCTTGCTGTATTGTTTGATTCATTTCCATCAAAGAAGCGGTCCGTTACCATAAAATAAATAACGGATTCATCCCAATCAAAATCTTTCGCATTTTTCTTGGTTCGAGCAGTCACTTCAACCTGTACACTTGTTGAATACTCATTTCCATACTGATCTGTTACAACAATTGGCAATGTTTTTTTACCTAGCGAAGTATCTGTTGTGGCTGATATTGTTACCGCCTGCAAATCCGGTACAATTGCCAATGTACTGCTTCCACCTAAAGAAGAAACATCAATGCTTGCCGATGCAACTTCTAATTTCTTCTCATCTTTCTCATCCTGATTTACAGTAAATTTTACGACATTATTCTCATTATAATTAAATGACGCATTCATTACCTCTGCCTGAATAGTAGCATTCAGCTTATAATACTCAATATAAGAATAATCGTTTCCCCCTTTTTGTTCCTGCTTACCGTTATATTTGTCTAAAATATATTCATCCCCGACTTTATAACGATAATATGTACGTCCGCTTTCCAGTTTGTTATAGTTATACTCAAAACGCTTATTCCCAGCATTATAAGTCATTTCATATTCCGTACCATTGATATCTACAGATACCTTCATATCTGCAAGCTTATCATCAATTAAGGCGTTATCATCCCGATAATAAAATGCAATCTTATTTTCTTTTGGAAGGACTTCATATCCCTTATTGTATGGAGCACTCAATATAGGTTCTTCGCCCTGTTTCATGTTCGCACATACGACATTCTGATCCTCTGGAAATGCAATAGAATGATCTCCACCATCCTTGACCCAGTCAGAACCGGAAGAATCCACTGCAATAACGAAATCAACTTTTGTACAGCTTGACTTTACCGGAACCTTAATTTTCCATTTTCCAGCTCCTGCGGATTCAAATTTTTTCAATTCTGCCGCAAAACCAGTAGTCCACGAATAAAACTCCGGAATGGTTGTTAAAGTATCATTTTCATATTCCAGATAAAAATATCTTGGATCTTCTTTGGTAATGGTAGGTTTTTTTGTGACAGGTGTTTTTCCATACACATACCATAAGGTTACTTCTGAAGTATCCTCATCAATGGTATATAATCGATCCTTATCTTTTCCACCATCCCAGGATCCAGCTTTGTCTCTAGCAATAATTCCAAGTGAATTGTATGGCACCGTAACCGTTCCCTGTACCCATGTTACATTATTTTCTGTATCTTCTACCGTTTTATTTAAAGTAACAGTCGTATTGTTACTCCCACCATACTCAAAAATGTAAATATCCGATACCCCAGGCTTCATTTCCAAATCCTGAGAATACATATTTATGGTTACCTGATACTGCTTTTCTACAACTGGAATTGACATTTCCTGTTCGAAATCACCACAAGAAACAATAACCGTCACTTCCGTCAAAGACGTGTCTTTTGCAACAGAAAGCATATTGTCTGTCAATGTTACTCCCGCTATTTCTTCTTTTAACTTATAAGAAACATTAACATCATTTGCATTAGCTGAAGTGCCATCATAATACTTTGCAGATGTTTTTAATTCTTTTGTTTTTCCCTTTGAAATATTTCCATTATCAACTACAAGTTTCTTTAACTTTTTCTGGCTAACCTCTACATTTTTTGCATCCGATTTATCTGTAAGGTCAATTGTAAAAGTAACATCAGACGGAGCCTCTATGGTCACGCTGCGATTACCATCATTGCCTTCTCCATATCCCCATGGTTTATCCCAGCTACAATTCTCAGGATCCTGTAAAATCTTATAGGAATATGTACCTTTTGCAACATTATGAAAAGTAATACTGAACTTATTTTTATCTGAAACATCCTGCGACAATACATTTCGCGTATCTTTTGCATCCCAGTTGCTATTTCCAGTCAATCCAGAATCTCCTGCAAGTGTAAATGTATTTTTAATTTCAGCCGCTTTAATTTCTATTGTTTTTTCAGCACTTGTATACCATTTTCCCGCTGAAGGGTCAAAATATGCTTCTTCATGTCCTTCCTTTGCAATTTGAGCATTCCAGCATTTGTATTCTGTTTTATCCTCTTTAACAAACTGCAAGCCTTCTATGGTTCCGGAAATTTTTACATATCCCCATTTATCATTTGCCGAATCGGGTAATAATGTTGGTAATTTATCACTTCCCCAAGGAGCAATTGTCTGATCCAAATTTCCTTCTGTAACTTTAGCATTAGACCAGACATTCACACCCCAATCCGTTACTTTTGTTCCTTGCGGCAACTCAAAATACAATTTTACCGTTGCCTCTTCTGCTTTTGCCTGTACCGCCCCAATCGGTAAAAGTGTCAGAACCATCGCAATTGCAAGTAAAAAACTTACAAAACGGTTCTTTGTTAAAAACCTTCTCTCTCCCATTTTTTCCTCCTTTTGAATGATTTTTCGGTTTTTTTCGTCTTTCATTATACTTGAAAATGTATACGAAATAAAGTTGGAAAAACTGCCAAAAAACCTCTGGAAATTTTGTCTAAAAATTCCAGAGGTTTTTTTAACTTATTATACACATTGTATATTCATGTTTATTGCTGCAGTATCAGCTCGCGCCCTGTCACATCCAGTTCCATGCTCTGTGGATCTTTTTTGTACTGCTCCAGCACGGTCAGCCACAGCATATGTACTTCGTAGACCAGCATCTGATCCGCCTCCACTGCATACGGAGCTAAAACATCCACATCGAAGAAGCGGATGCCAAGCGGTGGCTGGAAAATTAAATTGCAGGACTTCTTTTTTTCTCCGCAGGTATAAATCTGCTCATAAGAAACCAGCAGAAATTCTTTCTCCTGATCCATACAGTGATAGGAAACAAAACATTCATCAATCACCCAGGTCTCCCCATTTTCTGTCTCCACCGGTTTGGTCGAAGGATCATTGTACTCGGTGGTCTGGCACTGGATATCCCAGTGCAGTTTTCCTTCCCGTGTCTTCTGGATCATATCCGTCACTTTACGGATCAGCTGTTCTTCCTTTTTTTTCATAGAACCGCCTACTCTCTTACATAAATCTGTGACAGATTATTCATGATTGCCGCAGCAACATCCGGCTTGTTCATCGAATAGATGTGGATATGATTTACACCATTGGCAATCAGATCAATGATCTGCTCGGTTGCATAGGCGATTCCTGCCTGCTTCATAGCTGCAGGGTTGTCCCCGAAACGATCCACAATACTCAAAAATTTGGCTGGAACAAGGTTTCCTGTCAGGGAAATTGTCCGCTTTACCTGTGCAGCATTGGTCACCGGCATGATTCCTGCTGTGACCGGCACATCAATCCCTTTTGCAAGTGCCTTGTATAAAAAGCGGTAGTAAATATTATTGTCGAAAAACATCTGTGTGGTCAGATACTCACAGCCTGCATCCACTTTCTCTTTCAGATGATCCAGATCTTCATTCATATTGGCAGCCTCCGGATGTCCCTCCGGATAACATGCACCGCCGATACAGAAGTCTCCTGCCTCCCTGATCTCACGAATCAGCTCAATCGCATGGTGATACTGATCCGGAAGTGGGAAATCCGTGTTTGTCGGAATATCCCCGCGAAGTGCAAGGATGTTTTCGATTCCGCGCTCTTTCAGCTCACTGATTACGGTATGTACCTTTTCTCTTGTGGAAGAGACGCAGGTCAGATGTGCGATTGCCGGCACCCCATAAGAGTTGATTGCATCTGCGATCTCTACGGTATAATCACTGGTTCCGCCGGTTGCTCCATATGTGCAGCTGATATATGCCGGTTTCAGCTTTGCGATTTCTGCTGCAATTGCCTTATAATTCTGCAGCTGTGCTCCCTGTTTTGGTGGGAAAATCTCACATGAGATGGTCACCTCATTCTTCTTTAAAATTTCCGATACTTTCATTTTATTTTTGTCTCCTGTTGTTAAAATTTTCGAAGCTCATCTGTGCCGTCATCCACAGTATTGACAATACGCTTAATCTGCACAAAATAGGAATAATTATCATTTACATGAACTTCACAGCGATCTCCGGCTTTATGCCCGAAAATAGCTGCGCCAAGCGGTGATTCCCGGCTGATCAGATTTTTCAGTGAATTGCTTCTGACTGTTGTCACCAGTTTATATGTTTCCGTCACATCGTCCTCTTCAAAATAAATATCGACGGTATTGTTCATTCCAACTTCATCTTCCGGAGAGTCTTCAGAAACAATCACTGCTGTCTTGATCATTTTTTCCAGATAACGGATACGGCTTTCATTTTCGTTTTTAAACTTTTTGGCTGCCTTATATTCAAAATTTTCGCTCAGGTCTCCCTGGGCACGTGCTTCTTTTACATCTTCGAGGGCTTCCTTCCGAACCACCAGCTTCCGGTGCTCGATCTCTGCCTCCATTTTTTCAATATCCTTTTTTGTTAATTCATCATGCATATTCTGCCTCCAGATATTAATCTAACATTTTACATACAAAATCGCAAGTCCTATCTTCCTGCGTACAGACACTGATCAGATATCTGTCTTTTATGGTTCCCAGCGGAATTTCTTTATAGTATTTCCCATGCAGGGTATCCACGGTATGAAATGCCTTTGTCATTCCTTCCCCGGTCATTTTCACATAGCTTTCTTTTCTTGTCCAGAACCGGAGCAGTTCCTGCGGATCATCCCCGGCATCTTTCCACCAGTTCCATTCCGCTTCCGTTAATATCCGCTTTGCCAGCTTCTGATTGCGGGCTTCCTGCCAAAAACGGTTCTGCTGTTCCACATCCACACCTACCGGGACATCCGACAGTGCTCCCACTGCGTATGCTCCCGCATGGCTTAAATTAAAGAAAACCCCATCTTTTTTCAGACGCGGCTTTCCATGTCCTTCCAGCCCAAAAGATTCTGCGGCATAAGGGATCTGTTCTTCCAGCAGCATATGCCGGAGCAGAAGCCCCGCCGCAATGGATCTGCTGCGGTTTTCTTTTCCTTTTATTGTTCTTACTTTCTCCCTGCGGCTCTCCACAAGAAGAGACAGCGAATTCTCCTCTTCTTCCGGACGCTGGAAACAGACCGGCCGGATATATAGTTTAAGCATGTAATGCTCCTAAAAATCCACACGCCAGCACAAAAATGCCAAGAATGATCCTGTAATATCCAAACACCTTGAAATCATGTTTTTTAATATATCCCATCAGAAAACGGATAACGATCAGGGAAACCACAAATGCAATGACACATCCCACAAACAGGATAATGACCTCAGATGTCGAAAAATCCAGTCCAAACTTTGCAATCTTTAGGATACTGGCACCAAACATAACCGGAATGGCAAGGAAAAACGTATACTCTGCCGCAACAGTTCTGGACACCCCGATCAAAAGTGCTCCGACAATCGTTGCACCGGACCGGGAGGTTCCCGGAAAGATCGCAGCGATCAGCTGAAACAGGCCGATAAAAAGTGCCGTATCATAACCGATATCCGCAAGCGTATGGATTCTGACATTTTTCCCTTTATGGGAATTCTCAATCAGAATAAACGCAATACCAAACAGAATCAGCATGACAGATACCATCTGGTAATTGTAAAAATGTTTCTCCACCCAGTCATCCGCGAGAATACCAATCACCGCTGCCGGAATGACAGAAACCAGAATATGAAACCACAATTTAAAAATATCTGTTTTGATCCATGCGCCCGGTCCCCGTTTTGCCAAAGGTGCCACGTTATTTTTTCTTCCAAACGGCCAGATCTGACTCCAGAATAAAACAACGACTGCAAGAATCGCCCCCAGCTGAATTACGACCTCAAACATGCTGTAAAATTCATCACTTACCTTCAGTTTGACCACTTCATTCAGCAGAATCAGGTGTCCGGTACTGCTAATGGGAAGCCACTCGGTCACGCCTTCCACAATTCCAAATAAAACGGCTTTTAATACCTCAATCAGTTCTATCATTTTTTCCCTTTCTATCGCTTACTTTCGTCAAAATCCATCTGATCCATATATTCCTGCGAAAAATCCGGATGGGTAGACAGCTCTATATAATGCATACTTTTCCGGATTGTTAAAAGCTGCTCTCTTGCTTTTTGGGAAATAGCTGCGGATACCGCACCTTCTCCGGCCGCGTTTCCAACCGACTCCGTAATCGGAAGTAATTCCTTTGGAATCAATCCAATCGCCGCTGCCGATTCTTTTTTCAGATAGCTGCCAAAACCACCAGCAAGAACGACATGATCCAGCTGTTCATACGGAGTGTGGCTATCCTGCAGCAGAATCCGCATTCCGGCTGCAAATGCTGCCTTTGCAAGCTGTAGTCCCCGGATATCTTCCTGCGTCACACATACCTTATGTGCCAGCCAGACACATGGCTGTCCGGCATATTCTCCCAGATATTTCCGGTAAGCAACTGAGACCGACTGTTTCTGCTTTAACAATCCTGTGTGATCAAGAAGCCCCATCTCTAAAATAACCGCAAGCGCATCAATCAGACCGGAACCGCAAATACCACATGCCTCCTCGTCTCCGATTACCTGCACTCGGATTCTCCGCTGGTCAAGCCAGACATGGGATATTGCTCCGACCGCTGCCGGCATTCCCATCGCCATCTCCGCACCTTCAAATGCTGATCCGACCGCCGTGGCACAGCAGTAAATCTGCTCTTCGTTTCCGACCGCCATCTCTCCGTTCGTTCCAATATCCAGAAGAAGCACTTTCTCTTTGGGGTTCTTCTGCATCACTGCCAAAAGATCCGAAGTAATATCCCCTCCGACAAATCCGGCAACCGCCGGTGCTATGTATACCGATCTGCAATCCGTAAGTCCAAGCTGCTCTCCGGTATACTCTTTTCCAAAGAATTCCTGCGGCATAAACGGCGTCACCCCGATGGAAACAGGCGAAATTCCCGCAAACAGATGACACATTACCGTATTTCCCACCACGGCAAGACGGTGAATCTGTTCCTCTCTCCCTGCTTTTTTCTGCAGCGTCCGAAGCATCTGTGCAATCTGAAAAATGATCTGTTCTTTTAATATCTCCAGTTTTCCTGCTTCAGATGCCTGAATGCGTGAAAGCACATCCGCACCAAAGCTTCTCTGTGCGCTTGGTTCACTGACCGTTGCCAGCTTTTCCCCTGTCTTTCCATCAATCAGATGGCAGACTACTGTCGTTGTACCGATATCGCATGCCGCATCCAGCCCTTCTCCGTCATCCGCCGGATAATGTGTGACAGTTCCGTTTTCTGCAATTTTAGACTTCTGTGCACGAAGCTGCACCTCCGGAATTGTGATGCGCATCCCATCGGTTACTTTTGTCATACAGGCGAGTACCTCCCCCATATGTTCCACCTCTACGGTACACTTTCCGCATCTTCCCCTGCCACTGCATGGTGCCGTCAGCACATGGATTCCATGTTCCTGAAGTGTCTCTAAAATGGTTTTTCCTTCTTCTGCATCAAGTTTATGTGATTTTTTTTCAATTATTACTTCTATCTGCATAGGCTTTCTTATACTCTAAAAGCAGCAAACCGGATCAGATTCGATTCGCTGCTTTTTACAGGCTCTGTTACTTGTTTCGATTACTTGTTCAGAGAAGACTCACGGTAAATGATATCATCTCTTCCCGGTCCGTTGGAAACCATGGTGATCGGATATCCAATCTGTCCCTCGATAAACTCAATGTACTTGCGGCAATTTTCCGGAAGTTCTTCATACTTCTTGATACCGCGGATGTCACATTTCCATCCCGGAAGCTTTGTGAGTACCGGCTTTGCCTTCTCCAAGAGACTAGTAACCGGAAATTCGGTTGTCACTTCTCCGTTGATCTCGTATCCGGTACATACCGGAATCTCATCCAGATATCCTAATACATCAAGTACCGTAAATGCCACATCGGTTGTTCCCTGCAGACGACAGCCATATTTGCTGGCTACACAGTCGAACCATCCCATTCTTCTCGGACGTCCGGTGGTTGCACCGAACTCTCCACCATCTCCACCGCGACGGCGAAGTTCGTCTGCCTCATCTCCGAAAATCTCACTTACAAATGCACCGGCACCTACAGCAGAAGAATATGCCTTACATACGGTAATGATCTGTTTGATCTCATATGGCGGAACTCCTGCCCCGATTGCACCGTATGCAGCCAGTGTGGAAGATGAGGTAACCATTGGGTAAATTCCATGATCCGGATCTTTTAATGTTCCAAGCTGTCCTTCTAAGAGAACGGTCTTTCCTTCTTTGAGTGCCTTGTCCAGGAATAAGGAAACATCACATACATATGGAGCTACCATATCGCGGTACTCATGTAATGTATTTAATAATTCATCGGTATCAATCAGTGGCTTGTGATACAGATGCTCTAAGATTACATTCTTCTGCTCTGCAACACGGACTACCTTTTCCTTTAACAGCTCATCGTCGAAAAGCTCACTTACCTGAAAACCGATCTTTGCGTATTTATCTGAATAAAACGGAGCAATACCAGATTTTGTCGATCCGAAAGATTTTCCTCCCAGACGCTCCTCCTCGTACTGATCAAACAGTACGTGATACGGCATCACAATCTGTGCACGGTTGGACACAAGAATCTTTGGCATCGGAACGTTGCGGTCTGTGATGGACTTAATCTCTTTGAAAAGACGTGGAATATCAAGTGCCACACCATTTCCAATCACACTCGTTGTATGACTGTAAAATACTCCGGACGGAAGTGTATGTAATGCAAACTTTCCGTAGTCATTTACGATTGTGTGTCCTGCGTTCGCACCTCCCTGAAAACGTACAATGATATCGGCCTGCTTTGCAAGCATGTCCGTAATCTTGCCTTTGCCTTCGTCGCCCCAGTTAGCACCAACAACTGCTTTAACCATCTTTTATTCCTCCTGTATGTCTGCTTTAACTTTCCGTGCGCACTTTTTTACGCACGAAAACGGACAGGTGTAAAAACCCATCCGTTTTTACTTTATGATTATAAAGGATTCCCACTGAAATTACAAGTCATAAACTTTAATTTGTTAGCATATTAAAGTTTCCAAAAGCTGCCTGCTACGCTTCAATCTTTTTGGAACATGCGATCGCAAGTGCTCCCGGTCCGATATGACAGGCAATGGATAATGACAGTGGCTGCATGACGATCTCATTGTCCGGAAAGACAGCCTGCACTTCTTCTTTGAATGCCTCAGCGGCTGCAGTGTCAAATGTATAGGCCAGTTCCAGATTCATCTTCTCCCCATTTGGGCTGTGAAAACGCTTCTCAAAATCATTTTTCATAGCTTCGGTCATGATGGTTTTTGCCTGCTTTACCGTACGTGCCTTTGCAAATGCATCCAGCTTTTCTCCCTGGATCTGTAATACCGGTTTCAGTTTCAGCAAGGTTCCCAGTGCTGCTGCAGCCGGTGTAATACGTCCGCCCTTTTTCAGATACTCCAGTGTATCGACCATAATGTATATAGAGGATTCAAATTTTTCCTTTTCCAGAATCTCTTTGATTTCTTCTGCACCTTTTCCCTGCTCTGCCAGCATTTTGGCGTCGAGCACGGACTGCCGCATTGTTACGGAAATACGCTGGTTATTGACTACCTGTACTTTTCCGTCATAGTCCTGGGAAAGCATATATGCCGTCTCACAGGAACTGCTTAAGCCCGAAGACATCGGTATGTATACAATTTCATCGTATTCTTTCAAAAGTTCATCCCATTTATCGGTCACATCTCCAACCAGCGGCATGGAGGTTTTGATCTCTCCGCCCTCTTTGAGTTTCTGATAAAACTGCTCCTGTGTCAGGTCAATATCTTCATAAAACATCTGTCCGTTAATATAAAAAGGCATCGGCATTACCACTACGCCAAGTTCTTTTGCCTCGTTTTGTGTAATACCACTGTTACTGTCCGTTACAACAATCACTCGACTCATTTTTTCCACTCCTGATTTTCGTTGTTTTTCCAAACGGTTCCTTTGTCTTTGAACCGTTACGCTTTTACTATCATATCATAGGACAAAAAAAATGAAAAGCCTTGATTTTCAAGGCTTTTCATATCTATTTCACATAGTTTTTGATACTATGTTTACTTTATAACGCAACGGTTATGTCCGATTACATCATTCCGCCCATTCCCGGAGCACCGCCAGCTGGCATTGCAGGAGTATCCTCCTTAATGTTTGCAACTGCAGACTCTGTAGTAAGTAAGGTAGAAGCAACAGATGTTGCATTCTGCAGGGCACTTCTTGTAACTTTGACTGGATCAAGAATTCCAGACTCTACCATATCAACGTATTCTTCTGTAGCTGCGTTGAAACCGGTTCCTGCTGCAGATTCTTTTACTTTATTGATGATAACAGCGCCTTCGAGACCTGCGTTTGCTGCAATGTAATATAACGGAGCTTCCAGTGCTTTTAAGATAACCTTCGCACCTGTCTTCTCGTCTCCCTCTAAGGTATCAGCAAGCTCTGCAACCTTCTTGGAAGCATGGATATATGCAGATCCACCACCTGCGATAATACCTTCCTCGACTGCTGCACGGGTAGCATTTAAGGCATCTTCCATACGAAGCTTTGCTTCTTTCATCTCGGTCTCTGTTGCAGCACCGACACGGATGACTGCGACGCCGCCTGCCATCTTTGCAAGTCTTTCCTGTAACTTTTCTTTGTCAAATTCAGAAGTAGTTTCCTCGATCTGTCCACGGATCTGTTTGATACGTCCCTGAATCTTATCCTTGTCTCCGGCGCCATCCACGATAACGGTGTTCTCTTTCTGAACCTTAACGGATTTTGCACGTCCAAGCATATCCATGGTGGTATCTTTCAGTTCTAATCCAAGATCGGAGCTGATCACCTGACCGCCGGTAAGGATTGCGATATCCTCAAGCATGGCCTTTCTTCTGTCACCATATCCAGGAGCCTTGACAGCTACTACGTTGAATGTACCACGCAGTTTGTTTACGATCAGTGTGGTAAGTGCTTCTCCCTCGATATCCTCAGCGATGATCAGAAGTCTTGCACCGGACTGTACGATCTGCTCCAGCAGTGGCAGGATATCCTGGATATTGGAAATCTTCTTGTCAGTGATTAAGATATATGGATCATCGAGATTTGCTTCCATCTTATCCATATCGGTGCACATATAAGCAGATAAATAACCTCTGTCAAACTGCATACCTTCTACCAGATCAAGCTCTGTCTGCATGGTCTTGGATTCTTCAATTGTGATGACACCATCGTTGGTAACTTTCTCCATAGCATCTGCTACCAGATTACCAACCCCTTCGTCACCAGCAGAAATAGCTGCAACTTTTGCAATCTGCTCCTTGCCCTTAACCTTCTGGCTCATTTCCTTTAATGCCTCAACAGCAGCATCTGTTGCCTTTTTCATACCACGTCTTAACACGATCGGATTTGCTCCTGCTTCCAGGTTCTTCATTCCTTCCTGAACCATAGCCTGTGTTAAAACGGTAGCGGTAGTTGTACCATCACCAGCCACATCATTGGTCTTTGTTGCAACTTCTTTTACGAGCTGTGCACCCATGTTCTCAAATGCATCCTCAAGCTCCACTTCTTTTGCGATTGTTACACCATCGTTTGTGATCAGTGGAGCACCAAAGGATTTATCCAATACTACGTTACGTCCCTTCGGTCCTAATGTTACACGAACAGTATTTGCTAATTTATCGACACCTGCGCCAAGTGCTGCTCTGGCGTCTGAACCATATTTAATCTCTTTTGCCATGACTACAATAACCTCTCTTCTTTAAAATTCAGCCTATAACTTCCAATTTATAAAAACTACTCAACAATTGCAAGAATATCATTCTGTCTTACGATAATGTACTCTTCCCCATCCAGTTTTACTTCTGTCCCTGCATATTTGGAATAGATGACTTTCTGGCCTTCTTTTACCTGCATAACGATTTCTTTTCCGTCTACCACTCCTCCAGGACCTACAGCGATTACTTCTGCTTCCTGTGGCTTCTCCTGTGCTGCTCCCGGTAATACGATACCGGATGCAGTAGTCTCTTCTGCTTCTAACTGTTTTAATACTACTCTGTCTGTTAATGGCACTAATTTCATTACAAATAGCCTCCTTTTCGCCTTTACTAGCACTCACTTTATTCGAGTGCTAACTCTTTCTGTAAATAAAATATCACTGTTGTTTTTCATTGTCAACAGTGATACTCAATTTTTATATTTTTTTTAGATTCCCGGAATTCACTTTCTTTGTATGCTTTATTATTTCATCGTACTGTGCATACATTTTTTGTGTTTCGTTTTCAAGTGTATAATAATGAAAAATATACGGCACAAGAAGCACAAGGAGCAGCATGGTAAAACCATAGAGTGTCATGATCCCCGTCAAAAGCGGAGCAAACAACGACAGTACCGTTATCACAGCAAATGTAACCGTTACAATCAGATGAATCAGACGTTCGTGCTGGAAAAATCCAATCTGAACCAGATGTTCTTCCAAAATACATTCCCATTCCTCATATGTTTTCTCTTCTTCGTCTGCCAGAAGCCGGTCCACACGTTTCCGGTACTCTGTAATTCTTTTTTTCATTTCTGCCTCGATTCAGACTCTATATTAATCCATAGTGTTCCATTGCATGCTTTATTCCATCATCGTAGATATCCGTTGTCACAAATTCAGCCGCCTCTTTTGCCGGAGGCGTTCCATTTCCCATGGCAATTCCATGTCCCACAAAAGAAAGCATATCCAGATCATTGACACTGTCACCAATCGCATAGGTATCCTCATTTTTAATGCCCATATGCCTGCAGAGCCAGTCTATCCCGGTCGCTTTCGATGTTCCTTTCGGAACAAATTCCACAACATGTCCCTCGTGTTCGAGACAGTCAAAATCCGCATCCAGCTCCTTGCGCACCCGTTTATAATCGGTTGTTGGCAGGATATCCCCTGACATTTTATTAATGCGGATCTCCGGTGAATAACCTTTTAATATTTTAGCAGATGCTCCCATTGCCTCAAAAAGATACAGCACATAGGGATCCGTCCTGAAATTTTCTTTATCTATCCAGTGGCAGTCCGGGCCTTCCAGCACAATCGGCATCCGGCATTCTTCCATGACCCGGACAATTTTTTCTGTCAGTTCCGGGGAAAGAATATTTTCATACAGAACCTTTCCATCCATCTCCACATGGTTTCCGCATGCTGCAACAATCCCATCAAAGCCGATCCCAAGCAGCCGCTTATCGTTAATATTGCTGCGGGATCTTCCACTGCACAGAAATGTCTTATGTCCGTTTTTCTGCAATTGTCTGATGGTTGGAATTGTACTCTCCGGAATCTGCATTTTTTCATCCCACAGTGTTCCGTCTATATCAAAAAATATGTATGCCATTTTTACTCTCCTCATCTGTCAGCTGTTTCCCCTATACTAGCATAATCCGGCAGATGCGTCAAAGTATCCTGTTTTTATTTTCTATTTCAATGCATTTGCAATCCGCACAACAACATATCTGTTTTTCTGGAATTCAATCTCATACTGCCAGTACGGGCACGGTGCTACTGAGCTTCCAATCTCAATGGTAATAGAAGGTTTATTAAGCAGATCCATCACATACTCCCGGTACTGTCCTCCCCAGGACTTTCCGCTGCCGCCATCCGGGGCTTTGCTGTATCCGGTAATTTTCTTTGCGATATCATACATTTTATAGGTATCTTTTTTCAGGCTTCCTTTCGTACAGTCCCCGTAAATAATTCTTCCCATGGCATGGTAATTCACCACCCCCTGCAGATTTTGCTGTTTCATCAGCTGTCTGGTCAGCGTTGCTACTGCATAGGACTCCGGCTCGCTCAGTGCTTTTGATCCGGAATATCCCTGTTCCCCTTTTTTCCCACCTGGAATAAAATGTTTTGCCGGGAAATTCCGGTTTAAGTCCACACCCCGTCCATTGGATTTCCATCTGGAATGTTTTGTCTGGGAAATCGTCACCCCATCCGGGTTTGCCATGACAATATAATGAATCTGCATCTTCTGGAGGACATTTGACATTTTGACACCACCGATGGTTCCGTTATAATTTTCCAGATAATACTGGATTTCCTTCATCATGACTGCAGAACAGATATACTCTCTGGCATGCAATGTACTGACAATCAGAAGGGATTCCTCTGCATCCGGGTTTCCGATTGCAAAATCATAGATTCCACGTCCCTGCACAGAAGTTCCGATTTTGGTCATCTCACAGTAATCACTGTACTGCTGTGCCAGTTCCTGCATGTCTTTTTTCATCTGGCTATATGTATACTTCTGTGACCGGATCTGTACGGCCTCTGTATTCGAAAACGTGACTTTTGCAGCCTCATCCGCTTCCTTCTGCTCGTTTTTTGCAACAATTTTATATGTATATGTCTTACCGGATGATACGTTTTTATCGGTATAGGATGGCTTGCTGCTCTCGGCAAGTTTTTTGTATTCCCCTCCGGCTGTTTTCCGGTAAATCACATAGGAAGTGGCATCGCTGCTTTCTTCCCATTCCAGATATACCTTTGTTTTCCCCTGTTTTGTTGTATGCAGTCCCTCCACGGCAGAAGGCTGTGGCAGTTCTTCCGGCTGTTGGGTATCATCTGGCTGCTGGATATCTCCCGGCTGTTTTGTATCATCCGGTTGCTGCGTATCTCCCGGCTGTTTTGTATCATCCGGCTGCTGCGTAGTATCCGGTGTTACATGATTACTCTCGGTATCCGTTACCGTGGCAGTATTTGCGGCATCTTCTGCATAAATACTCTGTGGGCACTGTGCCAGCATTCCAGCCACAAGTGCCCCGCAAATTACTTTTTTCCATAAACATTTCATCTTCTTTTGTACTCCTTTTTTTATTGTCTTTTATTTAGGCGATTGTTTTTCTGTCGGACAAATACCTCCACATCAGCACAATCCCAGCTCCCAGTATCATCAGGGAAAATATCCATGCGACCGCATCTCCCCTGACGCTGAAATCCAGCCAGTGCGTTTCCGTCCGCACAACTGCAATAAAATTTGCCGTCATATGTCCGATCATGGATGCATAGACATTTCCCGCGCGATCCATCAGAAGTGCCAGCACCACACCGAGAATCAGTGCGTAAATGAACTGCACGATATTGACATGCACGGCTGCAAAAATCAGTGCCGAAATTCCAACCGCAAACGGTTTCGACAGCATATCTTTTAATCTTCCAAAAAGAATCCCCCGGAATACCAGTTCCTCCAGAATCGGGGTAAACACTGCCAGACAAAGAATTTCCATTCCTATTGTACTTCCGTAAAAATCGGTATTTGCCTGCTGGTAACCCATCGAAATTTCCGTCAGTTTCGTCATGGATATGAGATTGTTCAAAGAAATTCCAAAGCATGCCATGATCCCGGCCGCAAAAAGTGCATGACAGATACGTTCCCGGCTGATTCCAAACGGCTGCTTTGCAATCCCTGCCAGTGCCTGTCCCTGACGATAAAACGGAAGCATGGATGGAATTGTAAAAACAGTGGCAATCAGCTGACAGAACACATAATGTGTGGCATCTCCTCCAAATGCCCACTGTGCAATTGTCATAATAATCAGCATCACCGCATAATAAAAAAGAAACGGGTATAAGATATACCAGATCTTTCTCAGCGTCTCCTTAAAAGTTTCCATGATATACCCTCCCGTTTTTCTTTATTGTTTCTTTAACATGCCCGGCAGTTCTTCCATAGAATCGCACACACCGATCACGCCTGCCTCTTTCATTTCCTTTACATCTCCAAAACCAAAGCTGACCGCAAGACACGCAATTCCAAGTTCTTTCGCCCCGTTGACATCAAACATCGTATCCCCGATCAGACACATCTCGGATTTTGGAATATGACTCCAGCGGTGCATGACTTCCTTAAGAATCTCGGATTTTTTATCCCGTGTACCATCAAATGTTGCACCTACCACATCATCAAAAAGCGGAAGAATTCCAAAATGCTCCAGAATCCGTTTGCAGGATACTTCCGGCTTGGAAGATGCCATGCCAATCCGGTATCCCTGTTCTTTTAATGTACGGATACACTTTTCCACACCCGGATATAACTTACACTCAAAAATTCCCGTCGTATTGTACCGTTCCCGGTATTTCTGCACAGCCTCATACGCTTTTTCATGCGAAAATCCATAATATCTTTCAAAACTCTCCGAAAGCGGCGGCCCGATAAACCGGTATAATTTTGCCGTATCCGGCTCCTTAATTCCGTAAAAATCAAGCGTATATAAAACACATTTTATGATTCCCTCGGAAGAATCAATAAGCGTTCCGTCCAGATCAAACAAAATGGTGTTCATTATTTCTTTACTCCTTTGGTATCACGGTTTCCCACATGCAGACGATGCAGGGCAACCGGCTTTCCTTTCACCTCGACCTCTTTCTCCTCACCTTCATGCAGCACATGAATACTTTTCAGTTCATCCCCGGCAGCTAGTTTCATGCCACGCACGCCCACCGCACCTTTCTTTTTCTGCGGAATTTGTGCACAGTCAATCCGAAGAAACATATCTTTCTTTGTTGCCATCACCAGTGTATCATTTTCTTCCAGCGGACATACCGTCAGTACTTCATCTTCCTCTCCCAGCTTTGTTGCCGCCGTTGTCTTTTTTGCGACCACAAATTCCATACCGTCCACAACTTTGATCATGGCATATTTTGTGCCAAATAACATCCGGTGCGAGCTGACATGTTCAAGACCTGCCAGATATACAACATTCTCTTCTTTACTGTCATAATTGCAGAGGTTGTCAATCGGTGTTCCTTTATCCCGGAATTTTCCATATGGAAGATCAAGCACTTTTAGCAGATGCATCTGTCCCTTGTCCGTAAAGATACAGATTTTATCCGTATTTTTGCACGTAAAGATATGCCTGTATTCCGCGTTTGCCGCCTCTTTATTTCTCTCATAGACAGAAGTATCCACAATCTTTGCATATCCGAAGCGGTCCATCAGAAAGACAACATCCTGCTCCTCGATCTTCTTTGCTGCAACTACAGCTTCTTTCAGATTGTCAATCACGGTTTTGCGCTCTTTGCCATAAGCTTTTTTAAACGCGGTCAGCTCTTTGATGATTACTTTTGCCATGGAAGAACGATGCTCTAAAATATCCTCGTATTTTGCAATATTTTCCAGTGTCTCATCATGTTCTTTCATCAATGCTTCAATTTCGAGACCGATCAGTTTATACAGACGCATTTCCAGAATGGCCTGTGCCTGACGATCCGTAAAATTTAACTGCTGTGCCATGATCTTTGAAGATGGATTCTTAAAGGTAATATGATCCGTATTTCCGTCTGTCAGACAGGCTTTTGCATCTTTGATGCTGCGGCTGCCGCGTAAAATCTCAATGATCAGATCAATCACATTGCAGGCACGGATCAATCCTTCCTGTATTTCTTTTTTGTCCTGTTCTTTCGCCAGAAGGGTCTGGTACTTTCTGGTTGCAATCTCATACTGGAATTTCACATGATGGCGGATGATCGGCACGACGCCCATCGTCTCCGGTCTGCCATCCGCTACCGCAAGCATATTGACACCAAAGGTGTCTTCCAGCTTGGTTTTCTTGTACAGCAGATTCTCCAAAGCCTCGATATCTGCTCCCTTTTTCAGCTCCAGAACAATACGGATTCCTTCTTTGGATGACTGATTGGTAATATCGGTAATGTCACTAGTTGCCTTGGATTCTACCAGACCGTAAACATCATTTAAAAACTTCCCGATATTGGCTCCGATCATGGTATACGGAATCTCCGTGATTACCATGCGGTCTTTGCCACCTTTGCCCTTTTCGATCTCAATTTTGCCACGAATCTTGATCTTGCCGATGCCGGACTCATAGATTGCCGGCAGGTCATCCTTATTGGCAATGATGCCTCCGGTCGGGAAATCCGGTCCCGGAATATACTGCATCATCTCTGCGGTCGTGATATCCGGATTTTTCATATAGGCGATCACTCCGTCAATCACCTCGCCAAAATTATGCGGTGGAATGGAAGTTGCCATACCGACAGCAATTCCCTCCGCACCGTTGACTAAAAGGTTCGGCACCTTGACTGGTAAAACAACCGGTTCTTTTTCCGTCTCATCAAAATTCGGCATGAAATCTACAACATTTTTGTCCAGATCCGCCAGATACGCTTCCTGTGTCACTTTCTGCAGACGTGCCTCTGTGTATCGCATGGCAGCGGCGCCATCCCCTTCTATGGAGCCGAAATTTCCATGTCCGTCTACCAGCGGCAGTCCTTTTTTGAAATCCTGTGCCATAACAACCAGCGCATCATAGATGGAAGAATCTCCATGCGGATGATATTTACCCATGGTATCTCCGACAATACGTGCACTCTTACGATACGGTTTGTCATAGCGGATTCCCAGTTCATACATATCGTAAAGGGTACGACGCTGCACCGGCTTTAATCCGTCACGGACATCCGGCAGCGCACGGGCAATGATGACACTCATCGCATAGTCAATATATGATTTTTGCATCAATTCCGAATACTCGGTACGAATGATACTCTGTTCCATTTTGTTTCTTCCTCACTCCCAGAAAATCTAATCAGATCTATACATCTAAGATCGCATCGTTTGCATGTTCATAAATAAAGGCCTTCCGCGGCGGCACATCCGTGCCCATCAGCATGGCGGTGACATCCGATGCCATACGGCCATCTTCAATCTCTACGCGCTTCATGACACGTGTCTGCGGATTTAACGTAGTCTCCCACAGCTGCTCCGCATCCATCTCTCCGAGACCTTTATAACGCTGCAACGTAAAACTTCCGGTATGTGTTTTCCGGTATTTTTCCAACGCTGCATCATCGTAAAGATATTCCTCTTTTCCTTTTGACGGAATCACTTTGTACAGTGGCGGCATCGCCACATATACATGTCCTTCAAAAATCAGTTCCGGCATAAACCGGTAAAACAGTGTCAGAAGCAGCGTGGAAATATGGGCTCCATCGACATCGGCATCTGCCATGATAATAATCTTGTCATAGCGCAGCTTACTGATATCAAAATCATTTCCATACCCTTCCGAAAAACCACAGCCGAATGCGTTGATCATTGTCTTGATTTCCGCATTGGCAAGCACCTTGTCGATACTTGCTTTCTCTACATTTAAGATCTTTCCGCGGATTGGCATAATCGCCTGATACATCCGGTTTCTTGCCATTTTAGCAGAACCGCCGGCAGAATCTCCCTCCACGATAAAAATCTCACACTTTGACGCATCGCGGCTCTCACAATTGGACAATTTCCCATTCGAGTCAAAGGAAAACTTCTGCTTGGTCAACAGATTGGTTCTCGCCTTTTCCTCTGCTTTTCTTATCTTTGCCGCTTTTTCTGCACAGCCAATGACCGTCTTTAAGGTTTCTAAATTCTTGTCAAAAAATAATGGAACTTCATCACTTGTCACTTTCGCTGTCGCGCGGTTTGCATCCTGATTATCCAGCTTGGTCTTTGTCTGTCCCTCAAACCGTGGGTCCGGATGTTTGATGGAAATGACTGCTGTCATTCCGTTTCGCACATCTGTACCGTTAAAGTTTGCATCCTTTTCTTTTAAAATTCCAAGTTCTCTGGCATAAGAATTGATAATCGTCGTAAAGGCTGTCTTAAAGCCTGTCAGATGTGCCCCACCTTCGGAATTGTAGATATTATTACAAAATCCCATGATATTCTCATGGAACTCACTTGTATACTGGAAAGCAGCTTCTACCTCAATGCCTTCACTTTCTCCTTTAAAGTAAATAACATCGTGCAGTACCTCAAGATTGTTGTTGAGATCTTTGACAAATCCAACGATTCCATCCGGTTCATGAAACTCTATATGTTCCACTTCCGGTTTTCTGCGGTCCTCGTAAATAATCGTCAGTTTCGGATTCAGATAAGCAGTCTCATGCATCCGGCTTTTCACATCGTCTTCCCGGAATCTGGTCTTTTCAAAGATTTCCGGATCTGGAAGAAAATTAATCTTTGTTCCGGTCTTTTTGGTCTTTCCGATCTTTGGAAGAAGTCCATCTTCGAGCTCTACCACCGGATGTCCCTGTGCATAGCGGTCATGATACACATATCCGCCCTGGCTGATTTCCACATCCATATAGGTGGAAAGTGCATTGACTACCGAAGATCCGACACCATGCAGTCCTCCACTCGTCTTGTACGCATTGTTGTCAAATTTTCCTCCTGCGTGCAACGTAGAAAATACAACGCGGGCAGCCGATACTCCCTTCGCATGCATGCCAACCGGAATTCCACGTCCGTTGTCCTCTACCGTACAGGAACCATCTGCCTCAAGGGTGACCCAGATTTTATCGCAGGCACCCGCCAGATGCTCATCTACAGAATTATCGACAATCTCATAGATCAGATGATTGAGTCCTTTGGTCGTGGTACTTCCGATATACATTCCCGGACGTTTCCGGACTGCTTCAAGTCCTTCCAGTACCGATATACTGCTTGCATCATATCCTGACATGTTTCTTTCTCTCCTTACCGTCATCTATAATAATTACATTTGATCTTTCATATGAGCAATGACCATCACGGCAATGCGAAACGTCATCGCATCATCAAATGTACGAATATCCAGTCCGATTGCTTTTTCAATGCGCTCCAAACGATACACCAGCGTATTGCGGTGCACATACAATTGTCTCGCTGTTTCTGATATATTCAGGTTATTTTCAAAGAATTTGTTGATGGTCGACATAGCCTCCTCATCCTCTAAGATGTCCGGAACTTTCTCCCCAAATACCTCTTTGATAAACATATTGCATAAACTCATCGGAAGCTGATAGATCAGACGCCCAATGCCAAGTTTTCCGTAAGAAATAGTATCATACTTTGCATAAAAAACACGGCCGACTTCGAGTGCCATCCGCGCTTCCTGATACGATTCCGCAATTTCCGGCAGCTGTGTCACAACATTTCCATAGCCGACACGCACACGGATCATTGCTTCCATATGTAAATTATCTGCAAGACTGCCTGCAATTTTTGACAGACGATCTTCCATCTCCTCCTCTTTTATATGAGAAACATCTTTTACCAGTACAATACTGTGCTGATCCACGCAGGTCACAAAATCTTTTGAACGAATATCTGCCAGATTTTTTACCAGTTCCATCGCCACATCGTTATTTTTACTTCCTGTATCAATGACGAAAACAACACGCGGCACTTCCTGGATATGGTGCTTTTTGGCTTTTCCGTAAATATCTACAATCAGCATATTCCCCAGAAGGATATTCTGCATAAAATTATTGCGGTCAAACTGCTCCGCAAAACTCATAACCAGATTCCGGATCTGACAGACTGCCATCTGTGCGCATACAAGAAATGATTCCTCATTCACCAGACAGACTAATATGTATTCCGTTTCCCCTTCCACCATCACTTTGTATAAATGATAATCCTGATAGGTCTGTTTTTCAGCAAGCGATTCTGCGAAATCAACGACCACCTGCTGTTCTAACGCCTCTGGTAACGGCATGTCTTCCGTGTGTGCTACCAGCTTCCCCTTGGCTGTAAACAACGCCGTATCCATGCGGCTGATCTCTTTAATTTCGTTTAATGAATTCTGTAATTTCTGATTTGAAAGCATATACTCTCCTATTATTTGAAAGAACCCGGGTGTAAATACAAACACCCGGGCTCAAGATTTACAACTATATAATTTTAACGGACTAGTTGGTAATTGTCAATTCTGTTTCCTTGTCGAATACATGAATCTTATGAGGATCAAATGCAAGCTTGATATGATCGCCATAACGGGCAGGTGTATCAGAATCTACTCTTGCAGTCATGTTTGCACCAGCTACAGAGTAGTACAGTAATACTTCTGCACCAAGTAACTCGTATCCTGTTACATCAGACTCGATGACACAGTCACCATTCTTCTGGATCATCTCAGAATCATCAGAGATATCTTCTGGTCTGATACCTAATACAACAGTCTTTCCATTGTATCCGCCTTCTTCAAGCTTCTTAGCCTTGTAATCTGGAAGAACTACAGAGTAGTCACCAAATGTTAATGTAGCCTTGTCACCCTGGATAGAGCACTTTGCATCGATGAAGTTCATCTGTGGAGATCCGATGAATCCAGCTACGAATAAGTTGTTAG
>OGML01000796.1_pt1 | contig 30961 bp, 21 predicted proteins | sample 1572951 | NCBI WGS metagenome assembly OGML01 (sample SAMEA2581883, study PRJEB24529) | metagenome | biome: Human gut stool | place: China | collected 2011 | reverse complement strand
AAGGTTACTATGAAACTTCCTTGCTGATTTTCCGATAGTGTAATGGACGTCTTTTATATCCGTCCATTTTTCAAATCTTTATGGAATCTTCAAAAATTCCTCTTATCATGTATCTAAAGAAAAAACATCTGCCCAGCGGCAGAAAAGAAAAAAACCGCTGCTGGGCAGACCCATTTTCACGCTTAATTTATATTCACTGGTGGCGGTTTTGAGAAATCAAGGCCGCTGCTTTCTTTCTGTCATTCCCAGCAGTTAAAGGCATGGCGGCCCACGGGAGGACGCCGCCATGCTGTTTTAATGCTATTTGGCGAATATCCGCAAAAATCCGTTGTTGATGCTGCCGTAAAGTTCTCCCCACAGGCAATCGAGGTAGGACACATTTTTAGAACTGGTGCAGATCATCAGTGTCCCCTTCCATATGGAAGGGGCACCCCACGGCGTGGGATGCCATAATCAAAGATTACCGACAGCCGCAGGCTATCGCACCGGATGGCCTGCGGCTGCTCCCGCGCTGACAAAGAAATCTCGTAAATTCTCGAAACCAGGAGGTTTTACGAAAAGGATCCTCCTCTTTCCGCTTTGCACATTCGCCGCCATTAGGACATCGTTTTAGCGGCATCTCTTTCTCACGACTCCTTCAGCCAGCGGGAGAAATCCTCCGGTGTGATCGTGCCGTTGTCGCAATCCTCTTTTTTCTTTCTGGCTTCCTCACTCCAGGCGTAAAATACGCTCTTGGTCAGCTTGCCGGCGTTGATGCGGGCGAAACGCTTTTTGTACTCTCTGCGATATTCCTTGAACACCTCGTCGCCCTGCTTGCGCTGCGTCCATGTGTTGATGGCCCCGATCTCCCGGCAGGTGCGGCCCTTGCTGTCGCAGATCCGGTCGCAGTACTCCGTGCTGGCCTTGCCCGTCACAGCGAAGTAGCGCAGGCAGTTCTTGCATACCCGCATCCTCACCTCACGCTTCACGCACTCCCGTATATGGTGGTCGATGAGGTCATAGATGTCCTTGGGATATAGCACCTCGGCAAAGATCCGTCTGTCGATGACCTCGAAGTTGACAGGCTGTGGCTGGAACTGGAAAGTGTACAACGTGTCGTTGCCCTCGGCGTTGTAGTAGGCTACCATCTTTTCAGATACGGATTTCTTCTCGCCGTCCATGTCCAGCGCATGTGCGATTAAACTGATGATCTGCCGCTGCATGGTATCGATGTTGCTGTAAATGTGGCTGATTTTTTTATGCGGCAGCAGCCGAAGGTACTCCTTGGGCGTGACGCGCTCCGCCGCTTTCAACCGCTCTGTCCAGTCCAGCCGCAGCAGCTCAAAATAGACGTGTCGGGACGCAAGCTCGTTCAGTCCTGCTGCTACGACCTGCAGGTCATCCTTGGCGCCGGACTGGTAAAAAGCCAGCAAGGCTTTGTCCATTTTCTTGGTGATGGCTTCCAGCTCCTGCGTATCCATATACAGCAGCTCCATCAGACTTTCCGGGAACGGAAAGTCTTTTTTTATGGTCTGCTCTCTATCCGCCGCATCGGTGTACTCGTAGTACTCCCTGCCGCCGTCAATGTAGGTTTTAAAAATATAGTCTGGCATAATGTGCACTCCTTAAATTAGACTAATGAAATATACTACTTTCGCTAAGACTTGACAATAGGGTGCTGACATGGTATAGTATGCTCAGAAGTAGACATAGAAAACATCTTTTATAAAATAAGTCTAATCCATTAAGGCGGATATGTCAACCGTTATTTTCGGAACCTTGAAAAGTGAATACCTGCCGCCGCAGCCCGGGCGCTCCGGGCGAAGTGACGCCACGAGCCCGCAAAGGGAGAGCGCACCAACGGAGCAAGAGCGCGGCGTACAGCAGAGAAAAATCATGGGAGGTGAGATCAGACCTACACCATCACTAAAAAATGAATACGCTCTACCAACAAAGCTACAAGGAGGACACGATTTGAAGAAAAGCATTTATACCAGCTATGACGAACTGCCCCTGCTGCTGAATGTGAAGCAGCTGGTGAATCTCATGGGAGTCTCGGACTCCAGCATTTACGAACTCATTCAGGAAAATGATTTTCCCTCTCTGCGGATCGGCAAGCGCATCGTCGTTCCGAAGGAGGAACTGCGGAAATGGATTGCCGCACACACGAAAGGGGCGTCGGGATGCTGAACACGCCCTATGTGAAGAAGGACACCATCAAAAACTTTTTCCCCGTTCCCAACGCAGTCTTTGATCTGGGACTGCACCACATGGAGATCAACATCTACGCCTATCTGCTCCGCATTGAGGATCGACGAACCTACCAGTGCCTTGTCAGCTATCCCACCATCGCAAGGAAGCTGGGTATCTCGGTCAACACCGTGGCAAAGTATGTTGCCGCGCTGGAGGAGCATGGGCTCATCCGAACAGAGCGCACGGAGATCATCACCAGGGCCGGTCTCAAGCGCAACGGCTGTCTCAGGTACACCATCCTGCCGATTAAGAATGCCCTCGCCCTCTGTTACGAGCGCCAGATGGAGAAGGCGGGGCAAGCCATGGAACGGCAGCGGGCACAGGCAAGAGCCGAAAAGCTGGGCGCTACGTTCACTCCGGCAGCAGGGGAGCGGAGCGCGTAAAGTACCGCCATGTACACCGCTGTAAGCCGCCGTGTGAGATTTTACGGTCGAAGGTAGCAACAACAGCGAGGGCAGTTATGTGGGGGCGTTCAGGGCAGAAATGCCCCGTAGGGGCAAAGTTCCCACCCTTCGGTGGGGCAAGCATAGCGTCCGGCTATACGCCGGACGCACTCGCCGGGGCAAGGCCCTGGCACCCCCGGCCCCAAGGGGGAGAAAGGAGTTCAATGCAGAGAAAGAAAACAGCGATCATCACCGCAAGAATGACACCGGGCATCAAAGACCTGATCCAGCATCAGGCTAAGCAAGCCGGAATGACTGTCACCGATTACATCATCACCTGCGCGCTGGGCAAGGAGATCGTCCGGGTAGACGGACTGGATGAGATCCTCGCCGAAGTGAAAGCCCAGGGCAGGAATCTCAACCAGCTCACGACACTGGCAAACATGGGACGCATCCAGATCCTCAGAAGCGACGAGCTCATCGACAGTTATGCAGACCTTTGCCAAAAGCTATTGCGCATCAGCCGGGAGGTGCAGTAATGGCCATCTTCACCGCAGTACGCAACAAGAAACAGACGGCTGGTACGATGATGGGCGTGCTGAAATATGTGACGCAGGCCTGCAAAACCATGCTGGACGACCAATGGATGGTGACGGGACACAACTGCGTGGCAAGGACATCGTACCTGGAAATGATGACAACCAAACAGCAATTCCGAAAAACGGATGGCAGACAATTCTATCACTTCGTTCAATCCTTCCCGGCGGAGGACGGGCTGACGCCACAGCAGGTCAACGCCATCGGCGTGGAGTTCGCGCAGAAGCAGTTCCCAGATTTTGAGGTAGTCGTGGCAACACACTTGGACACAAACCATCTTCATAACCATCTGGTGGTCAACAGCGTGAGCTGCAAGGACGGCAAAAAGCTGCACCAGAACGCCGCAGATCTCCAGCGGCATCGGCAGGTCAATGATGAGATCTGCATGGCGCACGGGCTGCAGGTGCTGGAGCCGCCAAAAAAGCACACTCGGAAAAAGCAGATGCGCCCCGGCGAGTACCAGGCGGGACTGCGGGGCGATAGCTGGAAGCTGGATCTCATCCAAGCCATCAACGACGCACTGGAATATGCCGATGACCGGGAGAGCTTCGTCGAAAACATGGAGTACGAGGGCTATGAAGTTATCTGGACGGACACACGGAAACATATCACCTTTGTCTGTCCTGACGGTCGGCGGTGCCGGGACAGCAGCCTCCACGATGAAACATTTCTGAAGGAGAATTTGGAAACGCTGTTTGCCTACCGACAGGCGGTGGGCTTCCGGCCCAACACGCCGGAGCCGGAGGAGGGCTGGATGGGAGAACTGGCAAGCGAGCTGGTTCGGCTGGGTCGGTCCATAGAGGAGGCAGACGATTTGCCGCCGCTGCCTGCGCCGCCGGCATGGACGGAGAGCAAGCAGCGGCATCGAGAGGCGCTGAAGAAACTGGCCTTGGGACAAAAGCTGAGCCGGGGGCAGAGCTGGCAGCAGACCATGTGGTGAAAGCTATGGGCGCGACTGTTGTTGCTTTCGTAGAAAGTGCGTCGACATCGATAATTCTTCTCGCTTTCGCAAAGGGTTATCGGTATGGTGTGTTTGTAAAACAGGCTGCAGGTAGCGCAGGGAATGCAATGCCTATACAAAGAAAAACGGACGGGAGGGATAACTGTAAATGGCGAAACGAAGGCCATCCGGTGACGGCATGGTACGCAAGCGTGACGATGGTCGCTGGGAAGGGCGTATCGTAGTCGGACACAAGGAAAACGGCGACTCGATCTTTCACTATGTATCCGCGAAGACGCAAAAGGCTCTGATGGAAAAGATGCATCGGTGCATTGTCGAGTATGACGGTGCCGAACTTACGGAGGACAGCCGCATGACACTGGGGGAGTGGCTGGACATCTGGTTGAGAGAGTGTGCCGAACCGTCGGTCCGGCCATCCACATACAAGGGCTACCGTGGGTATGCAGAGAGAAATATCAAGCCCTCCCTTGGCAGTAAGCAAATCAGCAAGGTGACTGCTGCCGATGTCCAAACCTTGTATCGAAAGCTGCAGCGGGAGGGCGGCGTGGGCGGCGGGGCGCTGTCTCCCGCCACGGTCCGCAGGATACACGGCGTCCTGCATCAGGCGCTGAATGCAGCTGTTGACCGCCACCTGATCGTAAAGAACCCCACCGACGATGTGACACTGCCGAAGAAAGTGACTGCCGCAAAAACTATCCTCAATGACAAACAGCTGGAACGATTCATGGAAGCTATTAAGGCAGATGAGCACTGGCACGACTTCTTCTATCTGGAGATCACCACCGGCCTGCGGCGGGGTGAGCTGTGCGGCCTTATGTGGACAGACTTTGATGCGGAAAAAGGAACGCTGACCGTCCGCAGAACACTCCACAACAAGGAGGGCGGCGGTTACTATGTGGGCGAAACGAAAACCGGTGCGGGACGCAGGATCATCAAACTACCGCCCAGCACGGTGCAGCTGCTGTCCGAGCGAAAAAGGACATCCATCTCCCAGTGGATATTCCCGAACCCGATCCACCCGGAAGACCCCATCATGCCGAACAACGGCTACACCCGCATGAAAAAGCTGCTGGCGGAAGCAGGGCTTCCCAATATGCGCTTTCACGATCTCCGGCACACCTTCGCCACCCACGCCCTCACCAGCGGCGTGGATGCCAAAACGCTCTCAGGCATCCTGGGCCATACCCGGGCGGCCTTCACGCTGGACACCTACACCCATGTCACAGGGGATATGCACCGCAAAGCGTCAGGGATCGTGGGCGAGTTCATGAACGACTTTGTGGTAAAGGGGTGATCACATGGCAAGGAAACGCAAAAACGGTCAGGGTACTGTCCGCTTGAGAAGCGACGGACGGTGGGAAGGCCGTCACATCGTGGGCTACGATGAAAACGGAAAGGCAAAGCAAAAAAGCGTCCTGGCAAAAACAAAGGCGGAATGCGTGGAAAAGCTGAAAAGGCTTCGGGAGGAGTACACCGAGGTCGCCCCCTTCAAGGTAAAACCGGATATGCGGTTTGGGGATTGGATGAATTACTGGTATGAAAATCACTGCAAGCCATCCATCCGCCCCACTACGCAGAAGGGCTATGAGGAGTGGATCTATGTCCACGCTATTCCCGGTCTCGGGCATATCCCGCTGAACAAGCTGACGCAGGCAGACTGCCAGAAGCTTCTGAACGAGATGAAGGCCAACGGCAGAAAGACACATCGGGACACCAAGGGCCCGGAAATGGCGGAGCGGTCGGTGCGAAGCTGCTATCATGTAATACGGATGGCGCTGGGCAGGGCAGTCAAGGATGGCTTGATCAAGAAAAATCCCATCCTCGGCGTCAAGCTCCCACCGCCGGAGCCGAAAGAGATGAAGGTGCTGTCCAAAGAAGAAATTCAGCGATTTCTGATACAGGCCAAAGCGGAGGGGATGTACGAACTCTTCCTGCTGGAGCTGACCACAGGACTTCGCCGGGGTGAGATACTGGCGCTCACATGGGATGACCTGAACTTTGAGACAGGGGAACTCCATATCAGCAGGCAGGTCACGCCGGTGGGTGGCAAGAATATCATCAGCGAGCCGAAAACAAAAGCAGCGTTTCGCACGATCATCCTGCCGCCAGTCATGGTAGGACTTCTGCGGGAATATCGGAAAGAAGTATTCTCCCCGCTGATGTTCCCGTCCCGCATCAAGCCGAACCAGCCCATCGACCCCAGCTATGTCCGCAAGCGGCTCCAGCAGATACTGGAGCGGGCAGACTGCAAAAAGGTGCGCTTTCACGATCTGCGCCATACCTTCGCCACCATGTCACTGGAACACGGCATGGATGTGAAGACACTGTCCGCCATCATTGGCCATGTCTCCGCCAAGACCACGCTGAATATCTACACCCACATTACCAACGAAATGCAGGAAAATGCCGCAGCCAGCATCGACCGCGGCATCGCAAAGGCAGAAATATCCCGACAGAAAGCAGAAGCTGCATCAGAGGCGCAGAGGTTTGAACCGTACACACCGCCGCGCCGCAGACCCGGCACGGGCTACATCAAGCAGCTCAAGGAGGATCTGTGGGAGGGACGGTACTCGCCCGTCTGGCCAGACGGCAAGAAGCACTCCCGCAATGTATATGGCCGCACGCAGGAGGAATGTGAGGAAAAGCTGGCGAAGCTGATCCTGCAAATGAAAGCGGAGATCGCTGTCCTGCGGAATGGGACGGCTGCGGAGTATCCGGACGGCGTCAGCCCCAAGAAAAAGCAGCTGGCGGAGTACCTGCGCCAGCACCCCGGCGTGAGCAATAAAAGCTATATCGCACGGGAAACAGGCATGGACCGCACCACGGTGCAGAAATACTACGATGAGGTCAGAGCAGAACTTGCCGCACCGGCTGTATCATAAAAAGCCGCTATATGCTATAAACGCCGTTTATAACATATAGCGGCTTTAAAAATCCCAATCGCTGTTGTGATTTGCAAAAAACTTCTTTATGATTTAATTCTTACAGAATAACAATGGCATATTTACCACACTCCATTTATCTCAAGCACATAATGGGGTGATTTTGCCCGTTTATGTACATTGCTATTGATTTTTCCAACGCATTGGATAAAATAAATAAAGAGGGCAATCCTTTTCGTCGGGACTACCGTCTCACAACTAAAGGAAAGCACCTCTTGATATCGATATAAAGGGTATTCTTTACTGTGTGTAATTATACCTTATATTTTGCTATTTGTCAATGGGGAGTGGTTCGATGTTGAGTGGGAGCAATGATGAAAAATTAACCAACAAAAAAGTAGATTTGAAAGTCGTTCCATTTTACCAAGTGTGGCAAGAACTTGTTCATGTGCAGACTTTGGACGTCTATCAGTATCGAGTTCTTACATCATTTAGTGCGCTTAAAGAACTGCTTTCTGTGATTAAGAAAACACAGCAGGGGCTTTTTACAACAGATGATAATATTGAGGCATGCAGACTTGAAACTCTTTATATACTCAAGCAAGATAAAGTGCTGGAAAAATACAACAAAGCGCTTTTGAATCGTCTTCAGGCTGCCTTAGGTAAAAAGCCGACCTCGCCGGCAGAAAAGAACCGTCTTGCCTATCATTTGAAATACGCTATTGGCATTCTGTGCCCTGCCTATATGGAGTGGGTTCTTGTAGAGCTTGAAGCAAGTATCGCATGCGGCAATGTTGGCGATATCGAATACTTTGCCAGTATAGCATCGAGTCAAGCAATACATAATGGATGGTCTCCTTCTGCACTTTATGAAATGCTACGATTCTTTACACAGAGTAGACCGTTTTCCGAACAGTGGGACAATTTTAGAAATGAACTTTTGAGCGATAGCGTTTATTCTTACGATGTTCTAATAAATGTGCCGTTTGCCAAACTTTCCGGTGTCGAGCAGGATCATGCTCAACATGTGTTGAATCAGCTTGGCCTTGAATTAAAATCGCACCCTGAAATTGTTGCACAATATGAAAGTATTGGCGACATCGGTCAGCTTATCAAAGCTGAAAAGAAATATTTTCGGATTGATGTCAATGCAAAGGATATTTACTCGGCATCCCATATTGCTATTTCCAAATTAGCCACAGTTTTAAATCTTGCGAGTTTCTATAACCTTGTTGATGCTTGGGATTTAAAATCTGTTGTGTTTGTAACTATTAATAATGTCAATTCCTATCACCGTTCATTTACAGCTGAATCCTTGTATGCGACTTATGACTACTTGGATAGTTCTGGACGTGTGTTTGAAAGCACTCGTAAAATTTTTGCCGATGGGTCCAAGAGATCCATATGTGATAGGCTCCAAGGTGCATTTAGCTACACAAATATTAGCAGATCGTCTTTGTTCCAAGAAGAGAAATATATGAATTTGTGGGTCGCATTAGAATCTTTGGCTCGCACCAATATGTATTCAAATATTATATCCAATGTGAAAGAGACTGTTCCAGCCGCTATTTGTATTAGATATATATACCGAATCGTGAGAAATTTTGCTGAGGACTGCAAGCGATGCCGTGTTAACTTGAACTTTGACTCGATTTCTATAGATTTAGGACAACCGACAAAGCAAAAAATGGTAGAAGACGTTATTGCCGTTTTTCAAGACCCGACATTATTTACTCAGATGGTTGAAAAGTGTAGTGTTAACACACTCCTTAAGCATCGATGTGGTAATGTACATAAACTGCTTACAGATATTGATTTTGCTTTTTGCAAAATTGAAAACCATTATAATCGTGTCAGTTGGCAAATCCAACGCCTTTATCGAATCAGAAATGAGATTGCACATGCAGCTCTGCGGGAGCAAACGTCTCTGATTGTATATATTGAACACCTTAATGACTATCTTTCAACATACATATCTGAAATTGTAACTTATATCACAGATAGAAAACTGGATACCTTTGAAGAAGCACTTTGCTACATACGGGATAACTATGATGTATTCGTAGCTCTTTATAAAGAAAACCAAAAAGGCGTTCTTGAGGCAGATGTACTCTCTACAGGCATTATTTCTTTGATATAGGTGCCAAAAAAGGACAAGTATAAAAAAACCATTTCGCTATTATGCAACCATTGCTATGCCATAATCAAAGATAAACGATTCGCAGACGGTGAGTTGCTTCTACTCACCGCCTGCGGATTTCAAAAGCGGTCAGAATTTTCTGCCGTCTGTGGTATTATTGTGGTCAAACGAAAAATCACCGCCAAAATGGCGGTGATTTTTCTCGAAATGGTGGACCCAAAGGGATTCGAACCCTCGACCTCTCGGATGCGAACCGAACGCTCTCCCAGCTGAGCTATGGGCCCATATTGCCGCTTTTTGCAGGTTTTTTGCAACAAAAAGCTGATTTTCAAGTTTTCCGATTTTAGAAGAATTCAGAGAAAAACCTCTCCGAAATCATGGACTGAAACTCGCAGGTCGATGTGCGACCATAGGGATGCGAACCGAACGCTCTCCCAAGGCTGACATATTGCATCCATATTGCAAAGGGAAGTTATATAACCCTGTAAAAACTTGAGATTTTTGCAACTTTTAGCGGCGAAATGAAAGCCTAATCCTAACAATTTCTTTGCGCGTTTTTGTTGAAAACGACAGCGTTTTATTGTGAATCTGACGAACGTTTTTGTGGGTTACATGATGCCAAACCTTTCTGCCAGCACACTGATATAGCGACGGAAAGAACATTATCCCTGTGCATAAGCCGTTGACGATGTGGCATAACTATGACAAAATATAGCCATATCCAAGCATGGCAATCGGGGAGGAGGTTTTGCGTATGATTACCATTCGACCGGTTTCGGATTTGCGGAACAAGTTCACGGAGATCGAGGAAATCGTCAAGAAGGGTGGGCCTGTCTACCGGACGAAAAACGGCTATGGCTCCATGGTGGTTTTGAGTCTGGAGCAGTATGCCGCGCTGACGGATGAGGCCGAGATGAATCTCGACGAAGCGGATAAGGCCGCTGCCGCCGACAGTGTGCGCTACACGGAGGACGAGGTTTTCAGCAGAGTGAGGAATCGCATCCACGAACGGAAAGCATTATAAGCTGCGGTTCCTGCCGCTGTTTGAGGACAATCTGAACGGCATTGCGGACTATATTACCGGGGGTTGAAAAATCCCATTGCTGCCGAGGCGCTTGTGGATGACGTGCAGAAAGCCAATTCTTTCGGCCTACAACAAAAGGCTTTATACTGCGTTCCGCCCGGTTGTTGCTTAGCTCCAGACGACCATCCTCCAAATAGCGGGTCAGGTATTGTCTCATATGTGTCTATGCGTCTGAGGATTTGACGGTTACAAACGGAGCGTAAATGCTAGCCCCTTGCACCAAACGTATTATTTGAAATTCAAGATTGATTGACACTTCGCCCACAAAGATGTTTCTTCTTTTACTTGTCGCATGATGATTTCTTTGTATGGTTGTTCTGCTTGTCGTAAATTCCTCTCTATACGCTTACTAAAAGTGGCTTCGGCTTTTGGCATATACCACTTCAGCATTGTTTTTTCTGCGATTTTTGATGCAAATAGCATTTCTAAACCTTTAGCCGCAATCGGTAACAATGCGATCCATACAACGCTCCAATTACCGATTCTCCAAGAAAGCACAGAACCTATACCCGCAAATAATAGTGCTACAATGGCTGGCCACCAGAGGATCATACGCAAAAGCAAACCAACAAAACCAAGTTTGTCTTTGTTGCTATCTACCGCACCTCTAATGATGCTCGCTGTCTGCTGATCAAATTCTGCATTTTTTTCATCCCGCTCTGCACGTACCCGATTTGTGATTTCTTCCTGCTCTCTGGCCTTCCATTCGGACAATTCAGCGAGAGAACTGGCGAACGATCCGAGATTGAGCTTTTCCTCATCACCCATAGTTTTTGTCAGTAAAGCATCAGTTACATTATCTTCAAAAAAAGCTGACAGAGGAATCCCTGAGTATTCAGGCACAGTTTTTTCCAACTCAACAGCTAATTCTCGCACAGTATTCAAATAACGCCGTGTCGGTCGTTGTGCGGCTACAGCGTTTGCTGTTAGATGCAGGAGTGACAAACGTGAACTCTGTTCCGAGGGAATCCACAACCGGCAGGTTAACCGTATGTCTGTAATGACAGGCAGTCGATTTTGTTTCCACCCGTATATCCCTTTAGCAGACGGTCTTGCATCGCGATACGCAATAGCAACTCCAATTAAACGCGAATTGGTAGTAACAAAAACTGGCAATTGTTGCCGAGAGCCGCAGTACTCAGAGTAATCACCTTGTCGACGCATGTGTGTTTCCCACAAAGAGTATGCATCATTTTCTATCGTTCTTGAATCCCATCGCAGCTTGCTTTCCATATACTGTTGCAAATCCATTCTGTCAAATCCGAAACTCATGCGCTCTGCATCGGTGAATGTTTCGTGGTGGCGAATATGGATATTCGCGCTTGCCAATTCTTTTTCCAGATTCGCTTTCTTAGCGCGCAACACGGCAACACTATTTTTAGCCCGCATAGCATAAAGCCGCATCTCTTCATCTCGTGGCGAATCGTTGTATGAAAGGCTGCGTATAGCCTCATCAAAAGCGCGGTTCATTTCTTCCAATGTCTGAGGATAGTAGTATATATTACCGCCTTTCGACTGGATGAGCTTGACTAATTCGTTCGCAGCCTCAACCGCGGCTTCTCCGGCGCACCCCACGAATCTAAGAAGTAATCTCGTGTCGAAAAAGAATCCCGCATTTCTTATTTGTGGGGCTGCTGCCTGTGCATCTGCACTGGGTAATTGGTACGCGCCAACACAAAGCATCAAGCCTTCACAAATCCTCAATACATAGTCCTTGTATGCACCATCTTCCAAAAGAACTTGATCAATAAATCTACCGACAAAAAGGCTATCAGAATAAAGAGGCTGGCTATCCACATTATCATCTTCAACAGCATCCTCATCTGGTAGTAGTTCATTGAGTTCCTCAACGCAAATAGCGGGCTGAGTGCCACAACTACTGTCAGGCTTTCCATGGATAAATATGTCATAAGCAAGGCCGTTTTTGTCAAGCACCTTTATTAGCTGCTCTCTCGCATATTCAAACGACCATCTCAATCCATATTGAGAAACATAACTAATCAGTGCCTGTATCAATGCAGTTTCTGTTTTTCTATATGCATCTCGTTCGTGATCGAACGCATCTGTATCAAAAGAACCGGTTCGCTTAACCTGATGATCAGATAATTCAATTATGCCTTCGTTCTCGATAATAGAAAGGCATTTTACAGCGATATTGTATGGAATATACAACCCAAATTCTTTACTTACCGATGCTCGAATATCGCTTATCGACATCGTATCTGCAGTATCAGAAAAAATACAATACTTAATATATTCGCAGAATACAGAATATGGATTGTTTGAGTTTTGGCTAACAAACGCCATTGCAATCAATGCATTGGGATTTCTCATATTTATCACCACCGTAAACTGCATTATACCGCATCCCCTTACAATTTTCAATATTTCTCGCCATAGTAACACAATATCTTGTGCTATATTGCCGAAAATTCTTCCAATATTTAGGAAGAAAACACATGAAAGTTGCACTTTCTAATGCAACCATCAGTATAATTATATACATAATTGTGTCCCCAAAACCACGCGGTTAATGTGCATACGTCTGCTCCAGCGCCACACCGATCCGCAGGTGAATTTCCAGCCACGCATCGTACACCACTGGTCTGTTGGCGAGCTGGCGGAGCATGACCGCATCGGCGGTGTCCGGCTTTTCGCCGCTGTGGATGTGTTCCCTGAAGGCATCCATCCAGTATTTTACTTCCGCAAGCGTCCGGCTGTCGCTTTGAGCTCCCGTTGCCGTCCCTGCAGCTCGTCCATCTGCTGGTTGTAGGAGGCGACTTTGATCTCGTAGTCCATCTCTACTCACCGCGCCCTGTTGCGAGGCTTTGTGGATGGCGAGGGAGGCCTTCTTGTATAGCTATGATGTCCTGTTGCACCTGATCCAGTTCTGCGCGATTACCAGCGTCCAGAATCTCCGCACAGTTTTCCGCTATCACATCCAGCACATCGTCTAACCCGTCGAACGCAGCGCGTATGGTGCACTCCGGCACATCCTCGTTGGAATGGTGGCTTTCGCATACCAAGTGGCCATTGCTGATCCTATTTGTGCAGCTCCGAGCTGCGATGCGCTTTCCGCTGCCGGCGGTTCTTATATGCCTGCGGAGCCGATAACTGCAGGTGCCGCATGTTACCCCGTTGACATCGTTAAGCTCCGATGCGTGTCACTAAATTCAGCAGATACGAATATGTGCCGTCTACAATTCTTCTAGGTTCTATAGTAAATGTTGGGGTCAGGCTCATCGCCTGACCCCAAAGTTAAATCTATAAGTTGAGCATAGAGGTATGCTTTTTAGAAAGCCCCCAGCTTGGCCTGACGGATCTGCTGCTGCAAATCGAAAGTTGTCGCGCCGATCTGATTATGAACGATGTCGAACTGACCGACAGTGCCTGCCTTCTGAAAAATATCCCGGATAATCTTGCTGACAACAGCATTTACTTTTTCGGCACGATAGGTGGTGGGGCCATCGCAGTTGCCTCTGTGCTGGGTGCGGTTATAGCACTTGTAGATGACCACGCGACCGGTTCCGCCGTCTGTCGGGTGATGCGTTTTTCTTGCCGTAGATGCAAAAATGCGGTCACCGCAGTGACCGCAATAAATGGAAAGAGGAGGTCGGACGCATCCGACCTCCTCAAGTGCACTCCGCAGAGATACACCGCTATTCCTACATAGATTATACAGGATAACTGCACAATATGCAAGTGTTTTTTGCCGCTTATTGTCGAAGATAATCCGTTGGCTTAAATGAATTTCTGTAGGCCTTGCAGCTTATTACGCGTATCCGTCAGCACAATCTTGGTAAAGACACGGATTGGAACTCGCTTGCGAAGCGTTTCTATGGCATCTTGGAATTCTGAAATGAATCGTTTAATTTCGCCCTTTGGCACTCCAAATCGTTTCAGAAGGTATGCCACAAGAATAATATAATCCGTTATGCTTTTAAATGTAATATTGCGGATGCCAGTCTGAATCTCCAGGCAGGTAGATAAAGCCCCGTCCACGTTGGATCTTGCGAAGCGTGTGTCGAACACAACATCATTGTGCGCAACAGCATTTCTTAATTCTTTAATTGCAAAGATTATTTTTTTCGTCAAAAATGCGTCGGAATCTGTTGCTTGGTGCAGACCAAGCTGGATTGAGACAGCCCGGCGTACAGAGTATTTCAAACAAGTAAAAAATGTGCCAAATTCACCTAATGTGAGAACCTCAAATATCGCCCAAATAGGCACGCTCATGTCCTTGTGGTAAAAATGCTGTACAACTTCCTTCTTGTTGCCGTACTCCCTTGTTAGACATGAGTATACATGATCTCGCAGAGATAATCGAAGTTTTAATGCTTCTTTTTGTTTTCCGCTTCCGGCCGAAAATCGCGTATAATCCGTTAGCAACTTCGTATAGATGTAATTAAAGTTATCGCTATTCCCTTCAAGTAATATCTCTTCTAGGACATAATTTTTCAATGCGGTTTCAATAAACATTAATTGCGGGTATAACAAAGACTTGAGTTGCATATCGAACTCATAAATGGCCATCAATTCTTTAAAGTCAGTGTATGGGATAGCGTTGGTGGATTTCCCGATAAAGCGAAACCCTTTGTATCCATGATAGTACCCAATATTCCGCAGTTTGCGTTTTTGAGTGCTACCAGATATGGAAATCCCTTTTTTGTCTCGAAGATAACGCATCAGCCCGTCAACACTTTTCGGCAAACCGCACACCTCACAACGCTTTAGATTATAGGATAATTATACTGCAAAGCAAGGTGGTTTGCAATTATAAATTCATATTACATGATAACGAACGAAGAACCTTGTTTCCCGAAAAGATTTCACACCTATACCTTAAACGGCATTATTCGTTGCATAAAATGGTGCAACGATATAGGAGATTTAATGCGATGATTCCCTATGGTGTGGGCTCCATCCCATTCAAATACTGCGCCTCGGAGATGTTGAAGTCGATCTGAATGCCGTAGCCGCGGGTCAGGGTCACGGCTCTGATCAGGTGGGATGCGATAAGCTTGCGCTCTGCGGGGGAGGCGGTATCGAACATCTCAGCCCAGGACAGAAGCTGCTGGTGCTGATCCTTCAGCTCCTGGGTGAGCCTGTCGCTGTCGGCCAATCGGGCTTCCAACGATTCAATATTGGCGGATAGCGATGTCATGGCCTCCTTTACGGAGTCCAGTCGGCTTTTGACCTGCTCGGGGGTGAACGGGCACTTGCCATCCAGCGAGTCCAGCATCAGGCCTTCCCAGCGGCCCTGCTCGATGTGCTTCTTGGAAAGCTCCAGCTTGGCTTGCCGAATCTGCTGCTGCAGATCAGATGCCGTTGCGCCGATCTGATTATGAACGATGTCGTACTCGCTGACAGTGCCGGCCTTCTGAAAAATATCCCGGATAATCTTGCTGACCACGGCATCCACCTTTTCGGCACGGTAGGTAGTAGGGCCATCGCAGTTTCCTTTGTGCTGGGTACGGTTATAACACTTGTAGATGGCCACACGCCCATTACTGCCATCGGTGGGGTGATGGGTTTTTCGCGCTGTTGACGCAAAAATGCGGCCACCACAGTGACCGCAATACACATTGCCGGACAGCAGAGCACTGCCGGTATTTTTTCGGGGATAACTGCGAAACGGGCGGGAAACCTCTGCTTCGCTGCCATCCTTCAGCGTGATGGTTTCCGTTCCATAGGCCGCAGCGCATTTTGCAAGGTAGTCCGCAGACCGCTGCTTCCGGCCCTTCTGCACACGCTGGAATTGCTCCGGCGTGATAATCTGCAAGTCCGGAAATATCTCAGAGATACTCTCACCGCTTCGGAGTACACCGGTGTAAGCAATATTGATGAGAATGTTCTGGATGGTGGAGTAATGGAATGGCTCACCCGTGCGGAGGTTGAGAAAGCCCTCCTCTTTGAGCGTAGTGGAGGTTTTTCGGCCACCGTAGCCGTACTGGTCGGCCAAATCGAAAATGCGGCGCACAGCCGCGGCTTCCATGGGGTTGACCTCAATATCAAACAGCTCACGGTTCTTCTTGCCTATGCGCCCCTTCTTTACCAACTGATAGCCATAGGGCGCGTAACCGCCACGAAATCTGCCCTCCATAACGATCTGCCCCAAACGGGTCTTGGTACGAATGGAGGTCTTGATGCTTTCGCCGGACGCCTGCCAGTAACGGATGTAGTTCAGCAGCTTGTCCACATGGTTATCAAACCGCTGCTGGCCTTCCTCGGCGCTCCAAACCTCGATGCCGTTGTTGACGAACCATTCCACAATGAAGGGTGTTTCGTCATCGCGCCGGCCAAGGCGGTCAAACATGAAAACAAGAAGGATGTCAAAGGTGTTCAGTGCCGCCTCGCGCTGGATTTCCTGTATGGCGTCGCGCTGCTTGGCGGAGACCTTGAAGCCGGACACGCCTTTCTCGGAAAACTCTCGAACAATGTCCCAACCCATTTGTGCGGCGAACTCATGGCATCGCTGCTTTTGCATGGGGATGTCATCCTTTTCGACCTGCTTCAGCGTGGAAACGCGATACAGGCAGCAAACTCTTTTAGCCAAGGTCACGCCTCCTTACGTCTGGAGCGTCCGAACGTAGCTGTTCTTCAAAATTGCTCGGACGGCGGCCACGGTATCATCCGCAGGAAATGGTGTAAAGGTAAGATGCACATGGAGTCCATTTATCTCCAGCGCTATCATGTTTTTAGAAGCTGCCATAGCTTGTCCCCCTTTCTTCAGTATCCGATTCATTTGCGAAATGTTCGGCGAGGTCATTGACCGCCCGCAGACGGCCAACGACCTCGCTCAATTCATCTTCGGTCAGGGGTGTATCCCCCGTAATGATGATAGCTCCGTCAATGCAGGCGATCTGCACCTCCGCGTTCGAGTCGATGCCTGCTTGCCCCAATAGTTGCTGCGGTATGGCGATCTGCTGGGTGGTATCCAATTCAGAAAGAGATACCGATGAAACTGTGAACTCATGGTATCGGTTTGCGAGGTCATCGTCGGTGATATAAGCCACAAACACGTCCTGCCCCGCAGTCAACCCCATTTCAGTCAAGTCATCCGCCGGGATCACAAGGCGTCCGTCATCGCCAATGGTATAAGAGCTTTCAGAAATTTTAATGAGTACCCCTCCTCTTGCAGTTGCATTGATTCCTGATGGCACAAACACGGGTGCTGCGGAAAGGAGTAATTGGGGGGGTAGGTAGTAAATATGTGAGGGGGAGGGAAAGTGCAGCACCCGCATTTCTGCCATCAGGCAAAGGTCATGGCGGGGCCGCCCCGGTTTCCCGGAACGGCCCACGCCGTTTCTGTCGTTTGTCCAGTCCTATTCGACACTACTTCCCGGACTGATGGGCGGTCAACTGGTCTGCGGTGGGCGCCGCACATGGGAATTGCACCCCTCCGAGGATCTCTCCGAGCTGCACCGATTGCTTGTATCTGTCGCTATGCAGAAGTACCATTGTAGGCAGATGAGGTCATGGCGAGACAGCCTGCCGCGGCTGCTTTTGGATGAACGGGTATCGCTGGGCACCTTCCGATCTGGGACCTGCATTGACACGGGAGACTCCCGTGCAGGTGGTCATGGCGCGTTCTCCGCATCGCTGTCCTCTTTCTTACGGAGGCTCATCTGCTGATGTGATCCAGTTGCCGAATATGGCCGAATGGCGTTTTTCAAGGTACAATAGGCCCTTTGTTTGGCTTGAGTAAATTGTACCTTGAAGGAAAGCCACGGAACAGAAACAGTTTGGAACATTGCATACCCAAAATGGAACATTTTACAGTTCCGCTTGCAATTCAGAGAGGATATCGATTGCCATTCTCAAACACTGCTTTCTGTCCACGCGATAGTTTTCTTTTCCAAGCAAGAGAAAATCCATGGAGACATCGAAGAACATTGCCAGTTCAATGGCAATTTCAATCGGGCCTATCTGTAAGCCGTTCTCAATTTTAACTATGTAGGTTCTACTAACATTTATCTTTTCAGCAAGCTGTTCTTGAGTGAGCTCTCTGCCGGTGCGTAACCGTTTGATTCGCTCCCCGTATGCCATTCGGTCAAAATGCATTTTATTCCCTCCGTTTCGTCATTTGTGAAGAACTCGCAAACGGCAGAAACGGTGGGGCACGGCAATGAAATTGGCATCCGCATAATGAAAAGCGGAGAAAAAGCCAAGGATGGCCGCAAAGGGCCATCCTTGGCTTTTCCTCCGTTTTGTTGTGTTGTCTGGTCGCATGGTTAGGCGGCCTCTCGAATATCTCCAGAGGCCAATGTGTTCCGGGAACTCCGCTTCCTATATCAGCGTTCTCTATATTCTGGCGCCTCCATTATCCTCCCATACCACTGCCGAGATCATAGCCAAGGTCACAGGTATAGCGCCACTCCACGACGTCGCCGTCCTTCACCTGGTAGCGGGAGCAGCCGTAGTTGGGATACCAGCCGTTGACGTTGTACATCCAGCCGGACAAACTGCCCACGTCGAACTCATAGAGGTTATTGATCCCCTCTACATAGGCGCTGTTATATACCGGAGTCCAGTTGGATTCCATGTGGATGGCGTTGTCCCGACATACCCGCTGGAGAACATCGAATACGCTCTCGCCCTCGCTGAACTCCACCTCCGTGGCGGGAAAAACAATGCCGTCCTCCGGCACGAGGAACTTCTTGTTCTCCACGCACTTGTCCATGTTGTCCAGAATGGTCTCGCAAGAGATGGAGAAAGTACAGGTGTGGGTCGTAGTGGTATCCACCGTCGTATCCTGCGGCTCTACCGGCGTAGGTTTGCCCTCCGGCACAGGGTCGGTCATGTACTGATCCTTGTTTTCTGTATCCTCCGGCTGCACAGGAGCAGCGCCGCAGGCGGTACAGAAGAGCAGGAATACCGCCAGCAGCAATGCCGCTGCGCATCTGTGCTTCGTACCCATGTCACTGCTCCCTCTTGATGCGGCGGTAGCGGCGCACCATGGCAAACGCCAGTATGGCCACTACGATAACCGCCAGCAAGATCGCGCCCAGCGGCGTTTCCGTCAGGGCGGCGCCCACCACCTCGAACACGCTGCTGCCCTTGCCGTCGGGGCCGAATGTGCCGTCCTCGGCGGCTTGGAGGTAGGTCAGGGCGGAAACGGCAGCAGAAGCATCCATGACCGGATCGGCGTAGACCGGCAGGCTGCCCAAATCATCCAGCGGCGCTTCCACCTCGAAGCTGGAAAGAAAGCCCACTCCGTCTACATAAAAGGTCTTCATGGCGTCCGCCGCGGTATTTCCGTTTTTCACGAAGCGAGGGTCGTCCAGAGATATTCCCAGCGCTTCCATCATTTCCAGCACGGCGAGCGTTGCCTCGCCGTTTGAAGTACCGGTCATACCCGGAAAGCTGCCATCCGAAAGCTGTACGGAGGACAGGTATTCAATGGCACGGTCTATCGCCTTGGAAATGTACTCCTTGTCCGCGTGGGGAGCAAGGGCGGTGACATTCTCGGCAGTGTACTGCACATAATCCCGGAGTATCGGGGTAACTATCCCGCTATAGCTTGCGTAAGGGTCAAATTGCCCGTCTGCCGTCTGATATTGCAGTATACCGGCGGCGTACTTGTCCACGACCGTATCCGCGTCCACGCCGCGCTTACGCCACATAGACGCATCTACCGAGTCAAAATCCATCAGCGCCTCTCTGTATTCCGCAGTGTCCATGGCAGAGAGATTTGTCAACGGTGCCAAAAAGTCCATGCCGTTTACGTCTGCAGGATCCATATCCAGCGCTTTCATGGCCTGCACCAGAACCGGCGAGTAGGTGTTCGCCTTGCGTCCCATCAGATATTCGCCGCTGGCTCCCGACAGCATCTCAACAAGGCTTTCCAGCTGTGCACGTTGCTCCTCCGGCAGCTTACCGCCGCCGGCTTCGGACATGGATAAGATCTCCTTGGCCAAACGGCTTAGAGCACCCTCGGAAACGATCGTGCTGTTTCCATCCCCGTAATACCCCTCTGCCAGCTTCTGTGCATAATCCGCAGACTGCGCCTGTAAAAGTTCACTGTAATCTATGGCATTGTCTTGACGGTTTCCCTTTTCCGGCATGCTTGCGGACGGTGTTCCCGCCACAGCCACTGCCGGTCTGACACTACAAAGCCCTATAAGTCCCGCTTCGTTTATGTAGGTTCGCCGTTCCACAGCCTTGCCGCGGTCATCCGGGGCATCCGGATCGGACATCAACGATGAGCTGGAGGCGTACCAAGCATCCCCTGATCCGCGGTACCCCCAAAGAATATCATGTCGGTAGAACCCCTGTCCCGGCGCGGGGGCACCGTCAAAATAGCTCTCCTGATACCAGTCCATCATGCCGTCCAGCACGGTGTGACCGTCCTTGGTAAAGCGCTCGTCCGTGAGGGAAATATCCAGCGCGGCCAGCATCTCCAGCACCGCCGCGTCTTCCTCCACGTCCTCATCGCCGTACTTGACGAAACCGCCGCTGGGGAGCTGCTGCTCAGATAGATAATCCAACGCCTTGTCAATGGCTGCGGATACGTCCTTGCGATCCTGATAAGGTGCGAGGGCCTGTACGGACTTGGCGGTCAGCAGGATATAGTCGAAGCGGTCAGGCTCACCGTCCACGCCCTTTTGCTTCAACTCCGCGGGCCACTTGGAGGTGTAGCGGAACTCGCCGCTGCTCTGCTGGCGGGCAAGGGCTTCCGTCAGAAGCTGCTCCCGCAGCGCGTTGAACTCGTCGGTCTTGCCGGCGTCACCGGCGGCGTCCAAGTCCATCAGCATATCCAGCCGATCCTCGTCCGCCTCCACCAGCTCCGGCTTCCGCAGGGCATCCATCAGATCGTGTCCGGCAAAGTCGGTCACGTCCAGCCTCATAGCCGCCACCGTGCGGATCGCGCCGGGGATATAGGCTGTCTTGCCCCGCTTGACGGCAAGGTCCAGCCAGTCGGCCAATGCTTGCAAGTATTCGTCATAAAAGCCGCTGGGGACAGCTGCGCCGGAGGTCCACAGGGCATAGACCGCCTTGGCGTTCTCCTCCTGCGTGGCCGCGGCAAGGTAGTCCTTGCTTTCGCTGACGCGCTGGACGACCAGCTCCGTCACCGTCTGATACGCCTGCTCCGCCTCGTCCGTCCAGCCGTCTGTGGAGGCGGCCTGCGCGGTCACGGGCAGGAGCATGACGATTGCCAGCAACGCCGTGAGTAGTTTTGTGATGTGCTTTCTCATTTGCTCTCTCTCCTGCGGCGAACGACCACCGTCACGGCCACCATGACGACCACCGCGCCGCCGATGATAAGGAACAGATTTCTCTGCGCCGCGTCTGTCTGTGCCTTCACCGCAAGTACGGTATCCCAGTTTTGGACAAGTTCCTTGTCATGGTCGGACAGCGCCTTGTACCGCTTCACCAACCTGTCCACGATGGACTTCTCGCCCAGTCCCGGCTCGGTCATGGAGATGATCTGCTCCTGGATGTCCGCGTTGAGGCTCTCTATCTCCGCGTACAGCGCGTCTATGTCGCTCTTGGCCTGCGTCAGCTTGGTCATGTAGGTGTCGTAGCCGTCGAAGTCACGGCTCATTTTCAGCTTATTCAGCAGGGCTGTCACCTCGGCATCGTTCTCCGTGGACAGCTTCTTGGGCAGAGCGTCCGCCTGCTGCTGGTCGGCCTCGGTAAACTCGTAGCTGCCCGCGAAGGATACCTCGCTCTCCTCCGGCGTCAGTATCTTGGCGGACACGCTGCCGGGGCGGAAGTCGTACAGGATGCTCATACCCTGTGCCTGCCGCCACACGGCCACCAGCGCCAGCAGAGCTTGGTCGGTGGCTATGCTGTTGCTCTCGCCGGGAATGGCGGAGGGGTTGCCGGGATCGGACTCGTAGGAGTGGGCGAAGCCGCCGTCCTCCTGCTGGTAGTAAAACAGCGCGTCCAGCAGGTTGATGCCGTTCTTGATGAACCGGGTGTCGTTCTGCGGATCAACGCCGATGGAGCACAGCGACACGATGATCTGCGACACGGACTCGGAGTTCCGCGTGCCCCAGCTGCGGAAGTCGCCGGTGTCCAGCTGCAATTCGGACAGGCAGCCCAGCGCCTTGTCCACTGGGTCTTTCACGTTGAAGGTCGAATTTCGGTAGTACGGCGCAAGGGCCTGTATCGCCATGGCCGTGATGTCCGGATCTGCGGTGCTGCCCTGTGCAAAGCGCAGGTTGAATCCGTCGTCCGGGAGCTGGAAGGACAGTATCCTCTTGATCATCTCCGTGCGGGTGTAAGACGAGCCTGCGGGGATGTTGTACTTCATGCTGTCCAGTGTGATAAGCCCCCACAGCCAGCCGTTCAAGCCCTGCGCCCCGATGTCCACGGTCTTGCCGCGGTCGTACACACCGTCCGCGATGAGGTTGATGTCGTTCCCGCTTTCATCCTTGCCGAAGTGGGTGGGATCGCCGCCGCAGGCCAGCACAGCAAGGGAGATACGATGCCACTCGGTGGCCTTCACTCGATCCAGCTTGTCCTCTTCACGGTATTTCTGCTCAACATAGGTTTGCAAGGCCGCGAGGTAGGCGTCATAGTCATCCTCCACACCGCAGCGGCTCAGGCCAATGGGCAGCCAGTCCGTGGCGGAGCTGCCCGCGTAGGTCAATTCGTCCCCGGAAAGGAGATTATCAGTTTCAGACAACCCCAGCGCAGAACGCTTCTGCGTCATAATGCCCTGAATGGCCTCGGAGATCTGGGTCACCGTGTACTTGCCCTGCGGTACGACCTGTCGCTGGTTCTGCTTTTGCGCCGCCTCCGCCTGCTCTGCCGTCATGGGACTGACGGTGATACTCACATCGCCGGTGAAGGTGCCGTCCTTGAACTGCACGCGGCCGAGGATGTTGGAATCCTCCACAGGCGTGATATTACCCCATGTCTCCTCGCTCCATTGGGCATCCCTGCCGATTTGGATCTCCACCGTGCCGGTGAAGAAGTCGGGATGCTCCAATGTGACCGACTGCACATAGTACATTCCGTTGACAGAGATGCCGCAGGAGGCCTCTCCGTCCTTGCCTTTGCCCACCGCCAGCGACACACGCGACACCCTGCCCGCCGGCAGGCCGTGGCTCTCGCCGGCAGTAAGATACAGCACGTCCGCGTTCTCCACGCCCGCCTTTTCAAATTCCCAGTAGGGCAGGCCGTTTCCCTCCGGCGCATGGACGGTGATGCTGTATCCCGCCGCGTAAGCTGCGGGTATCATGCCCAATACCAGCGCCAGCGCCAGCAGAAACGCCGCCCAATTCCGCACTTTTCTTCTCACAGAGGCATCCCTCCCGTTTCCGTTTATATAGCCGTATTCGCGTGGACGGAAATTCCGCCCACGCGAATCGGCAGACTGACTCCTAAGAGCCGTCTATATCACTTATTTCTCGTCATGCTCGTCACGCTTGACCTTGTGGTAGCGGCGTACCGCGCCCACGATGATCAGCGCCGCGATGACGGCCACGATGCTCCAGACGAGGATGGGATTCTCACGCACCACCGTGCCGATGACCTCCCACACGGAGTTGCCGCTGGCACCGCCCTCGGTATCCTGTCCGTCCGGCACATCCTCCGGCGCTTCAGTGGTCTGAGTGTCGTCAGGCTCGGCGTCAGGCTCCTCCGCGTTCTCGGACAGGCTCTCCATCGTCACCTGCTGGGAGTCCAGCCACACCGGGAAGGTCATAGACGTGCCGCTGGCCTCCCACTTGCTGTACAGACGGTCTGCCAGTGCCGCAAGGCTGCTGGCGTACTGGCCGTAGATGCTCTCGTAGGTGCCGCTGGCCATGCCGCCGCCACCGGTCAGCCACGCACTGAATACCTCCTCGCTGCCGGAGTCGATGTACTTCTGCAGCGCCTTGGCGATGGTGTCGCCGTTCTTTCCGTCCACGCCGGTGTGCTCGTTGAGACTGGCCAGCAGCAGAGCCGCCAGATCCTTGGCCTCATCGGTCTTCTTACCCACGGCTGCGGTGGCCATGTTGTCCAGACTGTTGGTCAGCAGAGCGCGGACCACGTTGGGATTTTCTTCCAGCCACTTCTGGAAGGACTTGTTCCCGCCGTTGGAGCCCCACTCGGCGTAGGCGCCCAGCACAAGGCCCTTGATGTCGTACTCCACATCCATATTCAGGCCGTCCTGCAGGCCCTCGTCGTCCTTATCGCCGGTGCCGGTACCGTCGCCGCTGCCGCCGTAGTAGTAACCACCGTTACCGCCGGGGCCAACACTGGCAAATTCGGCGTGGATAGTACCATTGCTCTCTGCGGGCATGACGATGTTCGTCGTGCCCTTAGCAGGCAGAACATCAGTCTGGCCGTTATGCGTCCATGTCAGGGACTTCAGGCCGAAGGTGTTGTCCTTGGGTGTGGCCTTGATGGTCACGCTGGTACCCGCAGGCCCATAGACTGCTTCTTTGCTGGAAAGCTCTTTGACCGTGCTGCTTGCATTGCGGGCCAGTTCCACCTCGCCGCCAGTGCCGCAGTCTACGTCTGTACGGTAGTACCGCTTACTCATATCGGGGTTGTCCAGCAGTGTCGGATATGCGTCGTTTTTGTCCTGCTTCCACCAGCCGAGCTTTGCATCCTGGCCAGTGCCACCCTGGGAGCCTTCGCCCTTGCCGCCGACACCCCAAGCTACCTTGCCGCTGGCGAAGTCGGCCAGCGTGGCGTACTCGCCTGCACTGGACACTGCCGTAGCACTGCTGGCAAGGTAGTAGCTGTTGGTCACTTCGACATTAGGCAAGTTAGGAGTAAGGCCAAGGTCTTTTCCTGCAACATAACTGAAGGAATTTCTGATTTTACTACGACCGTTTGCTGAGATACCGTATGCCCACATTTCATTGTCGCAGGTGACCACACCCGTATTGTAGCAATACAGAACATTTTGACCGTAGTTGTCTATACCCGCTACACCAGTTTCCTCGCTGGGAGATTTGCAGCCGGTAATTGAGCCGACATTGCCGCAGCGCTCAACGGTAAAAGCGTTATTGGAAATGCCACCGGCCAGGCCATTATTGCTCACTACCGCATTGCTATTCACACAACCAATGACGGCGGTACCTGCCGTGGCGATACCCGCCGCGTATTTCTGCGCGGTAACCGCCCCATTGTTGGTGCAGTTTATAAATTTGCCGTTTGCGTTATAAGTATTACACGCCCAAATGCCAGCAGCGGATGCATTGTTCCCTCCAGTACCAGTAGAGGTAATACTTGCATAGTTATGGCAGTTCTCTATTTTTGGTGAGTTATCAGCGCTGCTGGTGGCAATACCGCCGACATACCTCCTGCCGATTACACTGCCGTGAACGGTGCAGTTGCTTATATCCGGGGTGCGCTCCGCTGTGGCAGGCAACGTACCGAGCAAACGTCCCACCAGTCCGCCGGTATAAGAGCCGCCGCTGACGGTCACATTTGCCTCGATATTGTCCAACGTAACACCACTGCCGCCGCCAATCAATCCGCCGGTGTAAAATGTGCCGTTAACTGTTCCATTCAGCTTGAGGTCTTTGAATGTGCCGCCGCTTGCGGAATCAAATAGGCCTGCGTTGCCGGAGATCACATTTACATTTAGGCCGTCAATGGTCTTTCCATTACCGTCCAGGCTGCCGGCGAACGCCATGGGTGTACCGATGGGTGTCCAGTTCCCGGTAAGCGAGATGCTATCCGTCAGCTTGAACCACTTGCCATCATAGGTGAATCCCTGGTCATTGACCTGCGTTTGCAGGGCAGTCAGCTTTTCGGCATTGGAGATCTGATAAGGATCGCTATTGCTGCCATCACCGTCCCAGATCTTATCCCACTGGGCGTAGAGGGTGATGTCTTCAGATACCTGGATGGTCCTTCCAGCGGCATACTGACTACCATTGCCAGTTGCGTCTGTGTTCCACGGCGTTGCTTTGATAGTGCCGTTTTCGTGTTTGAAGCCGAGAGTTTCATCGTTTGCGGCCAGTATGGTGTATTGCACCGCCTCAAATCCGCCGGTAGATAAATTTGGCATCAGTGTTACGGGCACGCTTATCGGATCGTCAACGCCATCCTTATTCACACCGCCGTTGGGGTAATAGGTAATGGTGATGATCTTGCCGGTAAACCGATCGTCCTGATCCCCTGTCCACTTCAAGACATGGATGGGCAGATATACTCCCTCGTCCTGATTGACAAACCACGGTGTGTTGCCGTCGCGGTTCTTATTCAGCGTATCAACCAACAGTGCAGCGTCATCACCCACTGTGTAGGTCTTGTCCGCCCCGTTGTACTTGACTTCGGCCTCGGGGGCATTATTGACATACGCCATCTTGATACTGCCGTTCAGCTTGCAGACATAATAGCTGTTGGTCACTGTGCCTTTGCCAGTGATACCAGCAGCACCTTGGCCACTCACAGCTCCGAGGTTATAGCTGTTGGTCACGTTGCCATAGCCCGAAATGCCGCCCGTCACATATTTTTTATTCTTATCGGTTGCACCAGTGACACTCCCGTTGTTATAGCAGTTTGTTGCAGCTCCGTATCCGACAATACCGCCGGTATATATGTTTTTATTTGCCGTGCTGGAAGCGGTTACACTGCCGGTATTCCAGCAGAGATCCGCTGCACTGCCGACCTGTCCGGCTACGCCACCAATGTAACACTTATTCTTAATTTTATCTACGGTTATCGTTCCTTCATTTAAGCAGTTGGAAATCGCACCTTGAACTTTACCCGCCACACCGCCGTATGCCATGCCGCTGGTGGTGCTGTTTGCCGCATTGACTGTAACATCAATATTACTGCGGCAAAAACGGATTTCGCTTCCACTTTCAGTCGTACCGACAATTCCGCCCACATAATTTAGCTTGCCGGCTGCCTTCACTGATCCCGATACGGCAAGGCTCAATATTTTGCCAGTCGAATCCAGTTTTTCAAACATTCCCGCAGTCTTTGAATTGAAGTCATCACCTGTGTAGTTTACATTTAAGCCCGTGATCTCATAGCCCTTGCCATCAAAAGCACCTGCAAAACTTCGGATAGGCTTCCATTCGCTATTTTCCAGATCAATGCTATTACCCAACGACAGAGTCCATCCATTAAAATTCTTGGATACGCCATCAATACTTCCATTGGCCAGCAGGCAGAAACCCATCAATTCGTCAGCACTCTTGAGAACGTAGTTTTTTTCCGCCCCAGCGCTTTCATACCAGCGAATGTCGGCCTTGACCAGTGAATAGGTATACTCCACATTACTGCCGGTTATACGAAGATAGTCTTTTCCTCCCACTTGTGTTGCCGCAGGAGCAAACACGATTTGATACCCCTTCGGAGCGGTGAATGTGACCGGCACATCAGATACGCCTTTGGGGTAGCCGCTTGCAGCATAGTAGTATTGGTTTCCAGCGACATCGGTCAGCACCTTTTTGTCGCTGCTACCAAGTGTGACCACTACACCTTCGGGCTGATTATCCGGCTTAGTCAGCTTCAGCTCACTCGCTTCCATCATTGTCGTGGACGTGGACGCGTTTCCCAACTGCGGCATCTTTTCTGCCTTAGTCGTATCATACACCCAAACGTAAGAAGATCCCCCCAGTTCATACGCCACACGGCCCAGCTGGAACTCCTCCGCTGTACGTGCGCCGGTGTCGATATCTGCGCCGAAGGTGGAAGTATCTGCCAAATAGAAGCACTTCGTTACTGGGTCGCTGCCGCCCACAGCAGGAGTATTTTTGCTCTTGGCATTGTAGTAGTAGCAGCTTTTCACCGTGCCGCTGTTCTGTCCCACCAAACCGCCGGCGCTGCCGGTCACATTGGCGGTGGACATACAATACTGCACCGTGCCGGACTTCAACTCGCCCACCAACCGACCTGTGACGCCTGTGACGCCGCTGATGGTCACATACTGGATGATGCCATTTACCACGCCAAACAGGTCACCATTCAGGCCGGAAATCGTGTAGTAAGTACTACCATTTCTGCCGTTGAATGTTCCCTTGAACGAATGATCTGTCTCACCGATGGGCGTCCACAGTTCGCTGTTGAGGCCAATATTTGCATCGAGTGAGATGGTCTTACCGGCCATACTGTCTTTGCCGCTGTTGACCATGCGGGCAAGCGCCTTCAGCTGGTCAGCCTCGGTGATCGTCGCAGTATTTCCGCTACGTCCAAGCGCGCTGTTCCACGCGGCAAGTAGCCGGAAATCTTCCTCCGTGCCGTAATAATAGGTCTTGGGGAGGTCGTTTTTGTTGAACGTCGTGTTGCCGCTCTTGAGCTCTGTCAGGTTGGCGTTTTCACCCTCCGTTGTGTAGGCATTTTCGCCCTCGTTGGCGGCATAGTAGAGTGTTTTGCTACTATCGCTGACCGTTATGACAACGGAATCCTCTGTCACCTCACAGGTGTACTTTTTGTCCGCGCTGAGGGGCGTGCCGTTGGCAGAGACTACCGCCGTGCAGTCCGGGAAAACCGGCTGCATGGTAATGGTCTTGGGGGGATCGATCAGCGTCGGATACGCATCGCCCGCTTTCCACGACCACACCTTTCCCGTTTTGGGCGCGTTAGTTTGCAGCGTTGCCAGCTTGCCATTATCCATGGGTTCAGAGGACGAAATCATAACGCAGTTGGTAGCAGTGCCGCCGCACACACCAAGATTGGATGCCGTTCCATTCAAGTAGTACCAGCAGTTTTCCGCTTTGCCGCCGCCGACCACACCGCCGCTTATTCCTGTTGCCGTTACCGTGCCGTAGAAACCACAGTTGCGGACAGTACCGCTATTTCGGGGGCTCTTTCCTACAATACCGCCTGTGGAGTCTCCACCTGTTGTCATACTGCCGGTGACGATAAGGTTCTGTACGATTGCGCTTGTATCTATATATCCGAAAAGCCCTTGATTCTGCGATGAATTATTGATATATAGTCCTCCAATGGTATGCCCCTGCCCATCAAACGTACCGGCAAACCTCTTGCTGTTGGTTCCGATGGGCGTCCACTGATTGCCGCTGGTCGGCACGGCATCGTTGTTCAGCCGGATATCCGCGCCCAGCATGATGGTCTTGCCGGTCATGCTGTCCTTGCCGCTGTTGACCATGCGGGCCAGCGCCTTCAGCTGATTGTGCGCAGTGATTACGTCATGGGCTTTGGTCACACTGTTCCACGCGGCAAGGAGCTGAAAATCTTCCTCCGTACCGTAATAATAGGTCTTGGGGAGGTCGTTTTTGTTGAACGTCGTGCCGTCGATCTTCGTTAGGTTGCCGCCCTCCGCCGCCGTGTAGTCTTTTTCGCTCTCGCTGGCGGCATAGTAGAGCGTGTCGCTGTTACCGCTGACCGTGATAACAGCGTCCTCCTCCACCTCATAGGTATATCCGTTAGCTGCGGTGAGCGCCGTGCCGTTGGCAGAGACCGCCGCCGTGCAGTCCGGGAAAACCGGCTGCATGGTAATGGCCTTTGGGGGATCGATCAGCGTCGGATACGCATCGCCCTCTTTCCACGACCACACCTTCCCTGTATCGGGCGCGTTGGTTTGCAGCGTTGCCAGCAGCTTGTCTGCTGGCATATTACCAGAGGACGAAATCACAACGCAGTTGGTAGCGGTGCAAACACTTACCTTTGAAACAGAAGAGCTTTCATCGGTCATATAGTACCAGCAGTTCAGAACCTCGCCATAGCCACCACCAGCTACACCGCCAGCGTCAAGCCCAATCTCATCGTTCACGCTACCATAAAAGCCGCAGTTTTGGACAGTGCCGTTATTATCGCACACAACACCGCCTGCTTCCCAATAATTGCCATTGTCTGCATCTTCACCGGTTGTAACGCTGCCCTTCACGATAAGATTCTGCACGGTGCCGAATATACAGCCAAATAAACCAGGAGCATTTGCGTCGGGAACATTCAGCCCGCTGATGGTATTCCCATTCCCGTCAAACGTACCGGAAAAGGCGAAAGAATTGTTGCCATTTCCAATGGGCGTCCATATCTGATTATTCAGATCAATATCCGCCGTCAGCTTGATGGTCTTGCCGGAGAAATTCACCGCGGCAATCGAGTTGTTGTCCGCGTCCTTTGCCGTGCCGTTCACCAACGTGGCCAGTCCCGCCAGCTCTGCGGCGGTGCTGATAGAAAATTCGGCCGCATCCTTGTTATTCTCGTACCAGCTGGTGTCGGTCGTGCCATCCCACACATCCGTGCCATTCTCATCATTCAGCAGAGAGATGTCGTCCTCACCGTTATTCTCGTCCTCGGTGGGCTGCTCGTCCTTGTTCTCCTCGTCCTTGTTCTCCCCATCGGGGGCCTCGGCCTTCTTATCCTCATCGGGCTTGTTGGCGTCGTCGCCCTCACCCTCGCCGGGGTTCTTATCCTCATCACCGGGTTCGGTGGGCTGTTCGTCCTTGCCGTCCTCGGTGTTCTTGTCCTCATTGTTCTCGCTGTCCTCGCCGGGGGCGGGATCAGCCGGGTTCGCGTTGCCCTCGATGATGGCCGTACCGCTGCCGCCCACCACCTCCGTGGCAAAGGCCGCGGGGGTCACCAGCGTCAGCGTGAGCACCAGGCTCATCAGCAGGCTCACGATGCGCCGGGACACGTTGCTTGTCCGTTTCTTCATGTGATTTGCTCCTCTCATTGTTGAACGTATCTATGTAAAAACTATTTAGTTACCGCTTTAGGTCAGTTTACAAGGAACTACACGCAGACCACGAAACGGGCTGCTGACAACAAATAAAGGCTGAGTATCAAGCACCGGGAAAGTGCGAGATA
>OGML01000748.1_pt1 | contig 32357 bp, 18 predicted proteins | sample 1572951 | NCBI WGS metagenome assembly OGML01 (sample SAMEA2581883, study PRJEB24529) | metagenome | biome: Human gut stool | place: China | collected 2011 | reverse complement strand
CATTATCAGTAAGTGGGGAATTAAAGGTTTTACAATGGGATTAGCTAAAAGTCTTCAGTTCGGCGCGCAGCATCTCCGGATCGCCGTCGCAGAGCCACAGCATCCGTTCGAAATTGCTCGGTGCGCCGACATCCATCGCATTGGCCGGAGTCCGCACCGACGGCCTCGGGCGGTAGACGCCCGTGCGGATGAACTCGGGCACGACATCGTTGACGTTCGAGGCGGCGACGAAGCCCCCGAGGGGCAGTCCCATGCGCCGGGCCAGCATTCCGGCGGCGAGGTTTCCGTAATTGCCGCTCGGCACGACGACGACAGGACGGTCGCCGCCCGTGGCCTGCCGCCACTGGCAATAACCGTAGAAATAGTAAAACGCCTGCGGAATCCAGCGCAGCAGGTTGATCGAATTGGCCGACGTCACCCGCCGCCGCTTGCGGAACGGGGCGTCGGCGAACAGCTCCTTCACGAGCCGCTGGCAATCGTCGAACGTTCCGGCGACGCGCAGCGGATGGATGTTGCCGCCCAGGGCGGTCATCTGGCACTCCTGCAGGCGGCTGATCTTCCCTTCGGGATAGAGCACCACGACCTCGACGCCCGGCACATTGTGAAACCCGTGCGCCACGGCGCTGCCCGTATCGCCCGAGGTGGCCGTGAGAATCACCAGTTTTTCATCGGCGGCGCCCAGCAGGCCTGTCATCCGGCCCATGAACCCGGCGCCGAAATCCTTGAAGGCGCAGGTCGGACCGTGGAACAGTTCCAGCGTATAGCGTCCCCGGCCGACCACGCGCAGGGGCACGGGGAAGTCGTAAAGGCCGTCCAGTTCACGCTGCACGGCCTGCGAATCGAAATCGCCGCCGAAGAACAACCCCGCCAGATAACCCGCCAACGCGGCGTAGGATTCGCCGGCCAGACGCTCCGCAAGGGCCATGTCGGCCTGCGGAATCCGTTCGGGGACGAACAGCCCCCCGTCGGGGGCCAGTCCCATCATTGCGGCCTCGCGCAGCGAACAGCCGTGCGCCCGTTCCCGATCTTTCGTACTGTAATAATTCATCGTCCTTCGCTTTTGTTATTCGACAACCCGCGCCCCGGCATTCGACACGCGGCCCGCATAGCTATTACAACCGATTCCCAGCCCTTCGAAATGCCGCTTCATCTCCCCGGAGATCCGCACGGCAGCCTCGTAATTGGAGGCCAGCGCGAAAACCGAGGGTCCCGATCCGGCGATGTTCATGGCCAGCGCGCCTCCGGCCAGCACCTGCTCCTTCAGCGCGTCGTACCCGGGGATGAATCCCTTGCGGTACGGCTCCGCCACGACGTCGTGCATCGAACGGCCGATCAGCGCCACGTCGCGCAGCGCGAACCCGGCGACCAGTCCGCCGACGTTGCCCCACTGCGCAACGGCATCCGACAGGGGAATCCGCTTCGGAAGCGCCTCGCGCGCCTCCCGGGTGCTGACCACGATGCCGGGATGCGCCACGGCGTAGAAAAAGTTGTCGGGCACGGGCAGCCGCACGATGTCGAACGGCCGGTAGCCGCGGACCAGCACCACGCCGCCCAACAGCGCGGGGCCTACATTGTCGGCATGGGGCGTGCCGCCCAGCAACGCCTCGCCCATCATGGCGAACTCCACCAGCTGCTTGCCCGAGAACGGGCGGCCCAGCAGTTCGTTGACCCCGTAGACGGCGGCGGCCGACGAGGCGGCGCTCGACCCGATGCCGCTGCCGGGAGCGATCTTTTCGAGGATCTCCACCTCGATCCGCACCGGACGGCCGTAAGCTTCGAGCAAGGCCCGTACGGCGGGCGTGATGACGTTTTCTTCGACATTTCCGGGGAGTTCCACCCCGCTGCGGTTACGGATTTCGAATCCTTCGGCATTTTCCGCAACGCCCACTTCCAGCACGTCGCCCACGCCGTCGAGCGTAAGGCCCATCACATCGAAACCGCACCCCAGATTCGCGACCGTTCCCGGCGCGAAAACCTTAATATGTTTCATACCAATTTTTTTTGATGAATTGAACTACCCTTGCCTGATTTTCTGTTTCCGCTCCGGCAGCCTTGGCCGGGATGTGCACACACAGGTATGCGGACGGAATATTGACTACTGAACCCCCACGGGGGTCGTGGCAGTCGTCGTGGCAGTTGTGGCGGTCGTGAAGAGAGCGGTATAAACACAGCCTACGGGATTGCCGATAAATCCGCAACCTCGCCCTGTCGTCGTGTTATGCCGTTTGGTAACCATCGTCGGCAAATATAAAACAAATATTTTAATAATCCAAATCCATGTAACAATTTGTAAGCGGCCCGCCGTTGCGCAGACGGCCTTTTATTTATATAGGAGCAGCGCAAAAAGGCCGCAACAGAGATTTCGGAAATAAAAATGAAAGCCTTTCGGCCCACACCCGCCGGACCGCGGGAAGAAAACGCCCGGGAACCGCATCCGGAGGCCAAAATACCGGTTTCAAATTGTAAGCAAACACGAGCCGTCACGCACAGTTGCGAACTTCAGGAAAGAATATGCTTCCGGACTGTTACAATATTAAATTTTTTTAGGAAATTATTTGTTCAACTGATTCAATATTCATATCTTTGCCATAGTCAGACAGAAAGCATCCGGCATAACGGGGAGACCCGGCCTGCACGCGGATGCACTGTCGCAGAAAACGAACAAACACGGAAAACCGGCTATGAACGCCCTGAATCATTCGAATATTCACGTCATTACCCTGCTGCTCGTCGTCCTTCGGAGATAACGGGAGAAAGGTGGCGTGCATAGTTGATTGAAAATAAAGCCTTTCTCCCACCGGGGAAAGGTTTTTTTGTTGCAGGACCGGACCCGGCAGGAGACTGAAACGAAAACGGAAAGATGAAACACACACTCAAAAGCGCCGTCACCACGACGGGCCGCCGGATGGCGGGAGCCAGAAGCCTCTGGCGCGCCAACGGCATGCGCGAAGAACAGTTCGGCCGGCCGGTCATCGGCATCGCCAATTCGTTCACCCAACTCGTGCCGGGGCACGTACACCTGCACGAAATCGGACAATATGTCAAACAGCGCATCGAAGCCCTCGGGTGCTTCGCCGCGGAGTTCAACACCATCGCCGTCGACGACGGCATCGCCATGGGCCACGACGGCATGCTCTACTCGCTGCCTTCGCGCGAGATCATCGCCGACAGCGTCGAGTACATGGCCTCCGCCCACAAGATCGACGCGCTGGTCTGCATTTCGAACTGCGACAAGATCACCCCCGGCATGCTGATGGCCGCCATGCGGCTCAACATCCCGACGGTCTTCGTCTCGGGCGGGCCGATGGAGGCCGGAAAATTTCAGGGCCGCGGCGTCGACCTGATCGACGCCATGGTGATGGGGGCCGACGAGACGTGCAGCGACGCGCAGATCGCCGAGATCGAGCGTTGCGCCTGCCCCGGCTGCGGATCGTGCTCGGGCATGTTCACGGCCAACTCGATGAACTGTCTGACCGAGGCGCTGGGTCTCTCGCTGCCGGGCAACGGCACGATCGTCGCCACCCACGTCAATCGCCGCCGGCTGTTCGAAGACGCTGCGGCGCTCATCGTCCGCAATGCCGAACGTTACTACTTCGAGGGCGACGAGCGGGTGCTTCCGCGTTCGATCGCCACGAAGGCCGCCTTCGAAAACGCCATGTCGTTAGACATCGCCATGGGCGGCTCGACCAACACGGTCCTGCACCTGCTGGCCGTGGCCCACGAGGCCGGCGTCGATTTCACGATGCAGGACATCGACCGCCTTTCGCGCCGGGTCCCGGTGCTCTGCAAGGTCGCCCCCAACTCGCACTACCACATCCAGGACGTCAACCGCGCCGGAGGCATCTTCGCCATTCTGGGCGAACTCGACCGTGCCGGACTGCTCGACACCTCGGTCCTGCGCGTCGACGGGCGCACGCTGGGCGAAGCGATCCCGGCCTGCGACATTCTCAACCCGGCAGCCGCCGACGCCGCGCGACGCCGCGCGCTCAGCGCCCCGGCAGGCCATTACAGCCGCGAGCTGGGCGCACAGCACTCCTACTACGAAGAACCCGACACCGATCGCACGGCGGGCTGCATCCGCGACGTGGAGCACGCCTATTTCCGCGACGGCGGACTGGCCGTGCTGACGGGCAACATAGCCCGGCAGGGCTGCGTCGTCAAAACCGCCGGCGTGGACGAAAAACTGTTCGTCTTCCGCGGCCCGGCGCGCGTTTACGAATCGCAGGAGCAGGCCATGAACGGCATTCTCGCCGACGAGGTGCAGCCGGGCGAAGTGGTCGTCATCCGCTACGAAGGCCCCAAGGGCGGCCCGGGCATGCAGGAGATGCTCTACCCCACGTCGTACCTCAAGTCGAAACACCTCGACAAGGCCTGCGCGCTGATCACCGACGGGCGTTTCTCGGGCGGAACCTCGGGGCTTTCGATCGGCCACGTCTCGCCGGAAGCCGCCTCGGGCGGAGAGATCGCCGTCGTCCGCACGGGCGATGAGATCGAGATCGACATCCCCGGCCGCTCGATCCGCCTCGCGGTCGACGACGCGGAGATCGCCGCCCGCATGGCCGCACAGGAACGCTTCCGCCCCGCCGGCCGCGACCGCCGCGTTCCGGCGTCGCTGCGCGCCTATGCCCGGCTGGTCAGCTCGGCCGACAAAGGCGCCGTACGTATCGTCGACGATAACGAAGAATAAAAAACGGACCCGCAATGAATACCTCTCAAACACTCCGTCCCGAAGAGCGACGCGCGGCCTCCGACCCCTCGATGACGGGATCGAAGGCCCTGATCGAATCATTTCTCCAAGAGGGCGTCGAAACCGTTTTCGGCTATCCCGGAGGCGCGATCATCCCCGTCTACGACGCGCTTTACGACTATCGCGACCGCCTGCGCCACATCCTCGTGCGTCACGAGCAGGGCGCCGTGCACGCCGCACAGGGCTATGCCCGCGTCAGCGGCCGCGTCGGGGTCTGTCTGGTGACCTCGGGTCCCGGCGCCACGAACACCGTGACGGGGCTGGCCGACGCGCTGATGGACTCCACGCCGCTGGTGCTCGTCACCGGACAAGTCGGCTCCGCGCTGCTGGGCACCGACGCCTTTCAGGAGACCAATTTCGTCGGCATCACGCAGGCCGTCACCAAGTGGAACTGCCAGGTCAAGCGCACCGAGGACATTCCCGCGGCCATCGCCAAGGCCTTCTACATCGCCCGCTCGGGCCGTCCGGGTCCCGTCGTGGTCGACATCACCAAGGACGCACAATGCGGAACAGCTCCGTTCCGCTACGAAAAAATCACCTCGATCCGCAGTTACCTCCCCGCGCCCGCACCCGACGCGGAACGCATCGCCGAAGCCGCACGGCTGATCGACCAGGCCCGCCGTCCGCTGGTCATGGTGGGTCAGGGCGTCATCCTGGGCAACGCCGAAGCCGAGCTGCGGGCGCTGCTCGACAAGAGCGGCATGCCCGCCGCCTCGACCCTGCTGGGTCTCTCGGCCCTGCCGACCGACCATCCGCAAAACGTGGGCATGCTGGGCATGCACGGCAACTACGGTCCCAACATCAAGAACCAGGAGTGCGACCTGCTCGTGGCCGTGGGCATGCGTTTCGACGACCGCGTGACGGGGAATCCCGCGCATTTCGGCGCCAACGCCAAGGTGATCCACCTGGAGATCGACCCCGCAGAGATCGGCAAGATCATCCCGGCCGACGTGGCGGTCGTGGGCGATGTGAAACGCTCCCTGCCGCTCATCACCGAGCGTATCCGCAAACGCGACCACAGCCAATGGATCGCCGGATTCCGCGCCTGCGACCAGATCGAATACGAAGCCGTCATCCGCAAGGCCGTGCACCCCGCCGAGGGGCGTATCCGCATGGGCGAGGCGGTCGCCGCCGTGGCCCGGGCCTACCGCAACGACGCGGTGCTGGTGACCGACGTGGGCCAGCAGCAGATGAACGCCGCGCGCTATTTCGGATTCCGCCGCACGCGCAGCGTGGTTACCTCGGGCGGTCTCGGCACGATGGGATTCGGACTTCCGGCGGCCATCGGGGCCAAGCTGGGCGCCCCCGACCGCGAAGTCGTCCTTTTCGCCGGCGACGGCGGCCTGCAAATGACCATTCAGGAGCTGGGCACGATCTTCCAGTCGAAGATCCCCGTGAAAATCGTCCTGCTGAACAACTCGTTCCTCGGCATGGTGCGCCAATGGCAGGAGCTGTTCTACGACCGCCGCTACTCCTTTACGGAGATGGTCAACCCCGATTTCGGGCTGATCGCCCGCGGCAACGGCCTTTCGTACCGCTGCGTCGAACGGCGCGAGGAACTCGACGAGGCCATCGCCGCCATGAAAGCCTCCGAAGGCGCCTTCCTGCTGGAGGTGCGCGTCGAGGGCGAAGAGAACATTTTCCCGATGGTCCCGGCGGGCGCCCCGGTATCGGAAATCCGGTTCGAATAAAACGAAACAGCGTATGGAACAGGAATACATCATCACCGTGTTTTCGGAGAACAAGGTGGGCCTGCTGAGCCAGATCACCACCGTCTTCACCTGCCGCGACGTGAACATCGAGAGCCTCACGACCTCGGAATCGGCGTTGCAGGGCATCCACAAATTCACCATCGTGGTCCGCACCACACCCGACCAAGTCGACAAACTCGTGCGGCAGGTCGAGAAGAAGATCGACGTGCTGAAGACCTTCGTCTACACCCCCGACGAGGTCGTGCAGCAGGAGATCGCCCTCTACAAGGTGACCCGCAGCCGGGGCGTCGAACAACTCGTCAGGGAACACAACGTCCGCATTCTGGAGATCGACGAGGACTACATCGTCGTCGAGAAAACCGGCCACAAGGCCGACACGCAGGCGTTGTTCCGCCTGCTGCAACCCTACGGCGTACAGCAGTTCGTGCGCAGCGGCACGGTGGCCATCATCAAGTCGCGGCGCGAGCTGCTGAACGAGTACCTTGAAGAAATCGACCGTTTAAGGGCCGAATCCGATGAAGAAGGGAGCAAAAGCGAAAAATAACTTTCAGAACATATAACAAACTAAAAATCACGAAAACCATGGCAAAGATCAATTTCGGCGGCGTCGAAGAGAACGTCGTAACCCGCGAGGAATTTCCTCTGGAAAAAGCGCTCGAAACACTCAAGGACGAGACCATCGCCGTCATCGGCTACGGCGTGCAAGGCCCCGGACAGTCGCTCAACCTGCGCGACAACGGATTCAGGGTCATCGTGGGCCAGCGCGAAGGCTCCGCGAGCTGGGACAAGGCCGTAGCCGACGGCTGGGTGCCGGGCCAGACGCTTTTCGGCATCGAGGAGGCCGCCGAGCGCGCCACGATCATCCAGTACCTGCTCTCCGACGCCGGGCAGATCGCCGTATGGCCTTCAATCAAAAAGCACCTCACGCCGGGCAAGGCCCTCTATTTCTCCCACGGCTTCGGCATCACCTACAAGGAGCGCACGGGCATCGTGCCCCCGGCCGACGTGGACGTGATCCTGATCGCCCCGAAAGGCTCGGGAACCTCGCTGCGGCGCATGTTCCTCCAGGGCCGCGGACTCAATTCGAGCTATGCGGTGTTCCAGGACGCCACGGGCCGCGCCTTCGAACGCGTCGTGGCGCTGGGCATCGGCGTGGGTTCGGGCTACCTGTTCGAAACCGACTTCAAGCGCGAGGTCTACTCCGACCTCACGGGCGAGCGCGGCACGCTGATGGGCGCCATCCAGGGCATCTTCGCCGCCCAGTACGACACGCTGCGCGCCAACGGCCACACCCCCTCGGAGGCCTTCAACGAAACGGTCGAGGAGCTGACCCAGTCGCTCATGCCGCTGGTCTCGGAGAACGGCATGGACTGGATGTACGCCAACTGTTCGACCACGGCCCAGCGCGGCGCGCTGGACTGGTGGAAGAAGTTCCGCGACGCCACGAAACCCGTCTTCGAAGAGCTGTACAGGGAGGTGGCCGCCGGCAACGAGGCCCAGCGTTCGATCGACCTGAACAGCAAACCCGACTACCGCGAGAAGCTCAACGAGGAGCTGCGCGAGATGCGCGAAAGCGAGATGTGGCAGACCGGCGCCGTCGTGCGCAAGCTGCGTCCCGAAAACAACTGACACAAGGCAAGGCCCTGAAAAAGGCCGGCGGCAGCAGTCGCCGGCCTTTTTCGCGCAATTCGGTTTTGCACCCGTTCAATTTTTATGTATCTTTGCCTGCCGGAACACCGGCAATCCAAACAAAACTACTCAATATGTACAGCCATGACAACCGGGTGGTCATCACCCTCGACGCCGGCGGCACGAACCTCGTTTTCGGCGCCATGCAGGCCAACAAATTCATTGTGGAGCCGATCACCCTCCCGTCGCATGCCGAGAACCTCGACAAATGCCTCGCGACGATGGTCGAAGGGTTCCAGGCCGTCATCGACCGTCTGTCCGAAAAACCCGTAGCCATCAGTTTCGCATTCCCCGGCCCGGCCGACTATCCGAACGGCATCATCGGCGGTTATCTGCCCAACTTCCCGTCGTTCCGCGAAGGCGTGGCGCTGGGTCCGTTCCTCGAAGCGAAATTCGGCATCCCGGTATACATCAACAACGACGGCGACCTGTTCGCCTACGGCGAGGCGCTGGGAGGCGCCCTGCCCGAGGTCAACGCCCGGCTCGAAGCGCTGGGAAGCCCGAAGAAATACAAAAACCTCGTCGGCTACACCTTCGGCACGGGACTCGGCGTGGGCCTTGTGATCGACAACCGGCTGAACCGCGGCGACAACTCATGCGTCGAGACGTTCTGCCTGCGTCACAAGAAAATGCCCGAAATCATCGTCGAGGACGGGGCGTCGATCCGTGCCGTGAAACGCGTCTACGGCGAAGCTTCGGGCGACGTGAACCACACCTTCGAACCGAAAGATATCTGCGAAATCGCCGAGGGTAAACGCCCGGGAGATGTCGAGGCTGCGAAGAAGGCTTTTGCCGAAATGGGCGAGATCGCCGGCGACGCCATGGCTACGGCCGTGACGCTGGTGGACGGACTGATCGTCATCGGCGGCGGCATCACGGCGGCCCGCAAATGGATCATGCCCAGCCTGCTGAACGAGCTGCGTTCGAAGATGCACCAGCTCAACGGCAACGAGTTGAACCGCGTGCAGATGAAGGTTTACGATCTGGACGACGAGACTGAATTCCGCGAATTCGCCAAGGGCGCGCAGCGGCCCCTGAAAGTCTACGGCACGGACCGCTACGTGGCCTACGACCCGCAAAAACGCATCGGCGTGACCATTTCGAAACTCGGCGCGAGCCAAGCCATTTCGGTCGGAGCATACGCTTTCGCCTTGAGCCAGCTCGACACGGAAAACGCATAAAATAGATCGACCATGTATAAATTTCAACCGATTCTGAAATCCCTGATCTGGGGCGGCGAGAAGATCGCCCCTTACAAGGGAATCGCCACCGACCAGCGCAACATCGGCGAAAGCTGGGAGCTTTCGGGCGTCAAGGACAACGAGTCCGTCGTCGCCGAAGGCCCCGAAGCCGGGACATCGCTCCCGGAACTGATCGCCCGTCACGGCGCGGCGCTGTTGGGCAAAGCCAACTACGGGCGTTTCGGCGAGGAGTTCCCGCTGCTGATCAAGTTCATCGACGCCCGGCAGGATCTCTCGATCCAGGTGCACCCGAACGATGAGCTGGCATGGGAACGCCACAAATCCAAGGGCAAGACCGAAATGTGGTACGTGGTGTCGGCGGATAAGGACGCGCACCTGCGTTCGGGCTTCTCGAAGCAGGTAACGCCGGCCGAGTACGAGGCCAGCGTCGGGGACAACACCATCACGGACATCCTGGCCGACTACAAGATCGCACCGGGCGACGTGTTTTTCCTGCCCGCGGGACGTGTGCACTCGATCGGCGCGGGGTCGTTCATCGCCGAAATCCAGCAGACCTCGAACATCACCTACCGCATCTACGATTTCAACCGCCGCGATGCCAACGGCAACACCCGCGAACTGCACACCGAACTGGCGAAGGGCGCCATCGACTACACCGTGCTGCCCGATTACCGGACGCATTACGAGCCGGCGCAGGACACGCGCGTGGAGCTGGTGTCGTGCCCTTATTTCACCACGTCGCTCTACGATCTGACCCGCCCCGAGACGCTCGACCTCGCGTCGCTCGACTCGTTCGTCGTGGCGATCTGCATCGAGGGCCGCGGTACGCTCACCGACGACAGCGGCGCAGCGGTTCCGGTGCACCAGGGCGAAACGGTCCTGATTCCGGCTTCGGCCCGTTCGCTCGCCTTCACGCCCGACGGCGGCATGAAGATTCTGACAAGCTGGATCGGCTGATCCGCCTCTTCGGCTCAACGAAAAAACTCCGGCCTGCGAAAATGCAGGCCGGAGTTTTTCGTTACGGCAAGCCGGAATTACTCCGCCTTGAACCACGCCTTCGTGTCGTAGGTCGCTCCCGCACCCGTCTTCACCACCGAAGCGTCGACCGGGAAATACCCCTTCGCCGCATCCATCGAAGAGAACGGAGCTTCCACGCCGTCGCCCATCTGGTTGTTTGCAGGCGTGTAGCTTCCGGTATGCTTCGCCGACCAGAAATTCGTATCGCTGACCGGCGCGGTGTAGAGGTAATTATAGGTTACCTCCGCCTTGTCAGCCGTAAATCCGGCCGTGTCATACACACCCGTCAGATAATTTTTCGCGGTAACACCGGTATAATACCCGACATTCTTGGTCACGGTCAGCCCTGCGAGGACATAAGCCCGGATCATAATGTTCGGCTGGTAAATGTTATAAATCGTATTGTTCGTCACCTCGACCTGAAGCCGGGTCGTCTGGAATGCCTGCGACCTGTCCCCGCAGTTGATCAGGTAGTTCTGCAAAGGCGTTTCGGCATAAAATACGTTGTTATCCAGACGAATCAACTGCTGCGTATGCGCGTCCTTCGCCTTGGTCGAATAGAACGGCTTGTTGGCGACGGTCATCTTCACGATCGAATTCCCGAAATAGACACTCTTGAAATTCTGCGTATTGTGCGAATCGTAAACCACATTGTAGGCGGCATCCACGGTACAATCCTCGACATGCAGCGTCGGATCATAGGTGGCATTGGTCGTCGTAAAGAGGTTGTAATTGCCCGAGGCTGCGATATGCAGGTTCTTGAAAGCCGCATTGTACTTGCAACGCAGTTCCGGCCCGGAGATCGTCGCCTGCGCACGTTCGGGATAACGGCCGATCAGCACGATGTCGCCCATATTGATCGACGCGCCCGAAATCGTGAACGACAGATCGGCAGCATCGGAGTTGTCGACGAAAATCAAACCTCCGGCCGTAATGATCGCAGCGGTCAGTTCGGACGGCTTGAGCAGCTGCGCTTCCGGATAGACCGTCTTATTGATCGTCAGGTCGCCCAGCGCGATGTCTTTCCCGTCCTGATAATCCTGATAGTAGTCCGTCTCGGCGGTAACGGGAGCCGCCGCCGTCGTGTTCTGCACGCTTGCCACCTCGCTCGTCAGATCGCCGGCATAGGCGACCACGTAGATCGTATAGGCCGTATTGGCTTCGAGATTCCTGACCGTCACGCCCGTACCCGCACCGGCCGTGCCTTCGGCAAGAACCCTGGCGGCGTCGGGAGCCGCTTCCGTCGATTTGAGGCAGAGGTATTTCCAGCCGTCGGCATTGGCCGAGGGCGCAACGTCGAAGGTCAGCGCCGACTGCGTGGGCTCGACCGTCGCGGAGTTGGTCACCGCAACCGTCGGAGCGACGGGAGCCGTTCCGGTGCTCTCAACCTGGATTTTGGCCACCGTCGAAAGCCCGCCGGCCGCAAAGGCCTCGATCGCCACGTCCTTCGACGTGTCGGCCGTGGCGCGGGTCACGGCTGCGGGGGCCGTCACGATCAGTTCGGCCCTCTCATCCACGGCATCGGTCAGGCGTGCCGACCAGCCCTCGGGAGCCGACAGTTTCACCTGCTCGACACCTCGGATCTCCACCACGAAACGCTTGGTGGCCCCGGCGTCGAACGTCTGCACGCCCTCGGTCGGCGTGACGATCCGGCAGAAGAAATCGCTCACGATCGGAATGCGCAGTTCCTCGCCGCCGAGCAGCCTGATATAGAGGTCGCCGCCGTCGACCTTCACCTCCTCGAAGAACTTGTCGGTCACCGTACCCGAGCCGATGGCCTTGACGGGCTGCCCCTTGGTGTCCTTCACATTTTCGAAGGAGGTGCCGCCGTCGTAGCTCACCTGCCAGTAGCCGGTGGCCTCGTCGATGCGGAACCGGGGCGTCGTGCCGTCCTCGGCCACGGCCTTCACGCCGAGCGAGGTGAACGTGGCTCCGTTGTCGGTCGACACCTGCCACTCGCCCTTGTCGTTGATCGAGACGATCGGAATCACGGCCACGGCCTCGCTGCCCTGCACCAGTTCGATGGTCTCGCCGTTGGTCAGCGTGACGACGTATTTGCCATCGGAGGTCTCGACCTTGGAGATCGTGGCGCCGCCGTAGAGTTTCTGCAACGCCTCGATGTTGCCGTTCAGCGCGTCGACCTGCGTTTCGAGCGCCTGCACGCGGCTCTTCAGGTCGTCGATCGCATCCCACAGGTCGTCGTTGTTGTCGCACGACTGGAAAACCGCAGCCAGCGCGACGAAGATCAGGATCAGATACTTTTTCATAATATGTTTGGTTTTTTATTCTATTTCAAAGAATTGAGCCATGCGGGGACATACCCTAACCGCTGGCGCAGCTGCGCTTCGTAGAGCGACAGCGGCTCGACGGCCGCGCCGTTGCTTTCGAGGTATTTCACCTGTTCGGCGCTCTCGTCGAAGGTGACCGCCGCGCCGTGGAATCCGACGATGATCGGCGGCATGGTCTTCCACCACTTGTCCGAGGAGAGCCACCACTTGAACGGTTCGGCCCCGAAATCGTGCGCCGCACGCGTGGCGTTCAGATTCCAGATCGTCAGGTCGCCCAGGTGGTTGGGCACGTTGGTTTCGTCGCCGCCGAAACGCCATTGCACGAATCCGCCCGTGCAGCGGTCGACGAGCGTGGCGCGCGGCTGCCTGGAATGCGACTCGAAGAAGGCGTCGTCACCCCACGTGTTGTTCCACAGCACGGCCCCCAGCGAGGTGTTCGACACACCCGAGGCGTGGTACTGTCCGGCGTTTTCGAAATACCCCGTGCTCGTATAGGGCGGCGAGACAGCCTGCCCGCGGCTGCGGTCGCAGACCTTGCCGATGAAGATGCGCGACGAGGACTGCGAGCGCACGCCCGAGTGGCCGCGGTTGCCGCTGATCTCGATGTCGTAGGCCGAGCAGTTGGCGCTCGACACGATCGACAACGCCTCGCTGACGCCCCTGAAATCGACGCGGCGAATCCACGAATCGGTCAGACGCATCATGTTGAGCGGCTTGTAGGCCCCGTCGTCCTCCCACGAAGCGTGGTGGCCGAAGTTCTCCTTCGAGCGACCCTCGAACGTGAGGTCCTCGACGCCGACATGTTCATAATGGGGGTATTTACGGATTTTCCAGCCCCATTTGGCCTCCACAGCGTACATGATCGGTTCGGCGAAGGTCACGCGGTTGCCGCTTACGGAAGCCACCTGGTGATAGTCCTCGACCGTAATGGTCTGAATATCGGTCATGTTTCCCTCGACCCGGTGCGGCGCCAGCTCCTGCGCCACCAGCGTCGGGTCGTTGTTCGAAAGCGAAAGGCACACCCAGTCGCCCTTCCCGATGCCGGCCGCCGAAGCCACCTCCACCGAGAACGTGCCGCGTGCGGCGTCGCCCGTCACCGTCGTGAGGTCCGAAAGTCCCGAATTGTGCTTGATATTGATCATCATGGGCGACGACCACATCTGCTCCGAGTTGTTCGGCAGGTTGGGCGTGTCCATGACGAGCGTCGTCTTGCCGCGGCCCGCGCCCTTGAGCACGAAATACCCCCCGCGAATGAAAATCTCCTCGCTGCGGTTGTTCCCCTTCGAATCGGTGTATTTCTGGTTGGCGGAGGTTGGGTCCACCACGTTGTCGTCGTCGTTGTGGAGGACGAAACGCCCCTCGGGGAAATAGATCACCGCCCGGGCATTGGCATTCGCGAGGTTCGCCCCCGCATCGCTCCGCCCGGAAAGTTTCAGCTCCTTGAGCAGCGCAGTCAACGCCCCGCGCGAGGACCTGACGCCCGTGGGATCGGCGCCGTAGTCGACGACGTTGTAAACCTTGTAGCCCAGTCCCCAGACATCGGCCGGAGCCTCCTCGCCGTGCTTGTAACCGGCATACGAATAATCGAGCAGGACGTTATCCGCAGTTCCGGCCTTAAAATTCCGCCATGCCAGAGCGGCGTTGGCATCCACCTGCTCGTCGAGCAGCGTCACGTTCAGCGTGACGAGTTTCCGGTATTTCCTGTCCGAATAGACCGTCACCGAGACCGCCGCCTGCTGCGAAGCGGCGTCGAACGTCGCGGGAGCCTTGACCGTCAGCGTCGTCTCGCCAAGCACGGCCGTCCAGCCCGCAGGAGCGTCGATCACCGCCTCGGCGACGTTGTTCTGCACGACCTCGAAGGCCCGGGTCTCCCCGAGGCGGAAAGTCTCGTTGTCGGAAGCCGTCACCGTCAGTCCGAAATCGTCGAAGACGGGAAGCGTAAGTTTTTCGCCGTCGAGCAGTTCGACCGCCAAAAGTCCGGTCGTCGCGTCGTAAGTCACCGACTTGAAAGCCGAACTGTAACTGACGACGACTTTATCCCCCAAGGCATTGACCGGCTGTCCGTTTTGCAAAAGCGGCGCGTAGGTCGCCCCGCCGTCGAGGCTCACGAGCCACTCCCCGTCGGCCGAAACCTTCAGCTGCGGGGTGACGCCCTCGGCGCCGGGCTTATGGTCGCCGCCCGAAACGGGCCATGCCGAAACGTACTCTCCGCCGACCTTCAGCCGCTCGGAAGTGGCTCCGCCGTCGAGGCTCACGGTCCAGTAGCCCTCGGCGTCGATGCCCATGACGGGAACCAGCGCCTCGATCTTCTCACCGAGGATGACGGGCAGCCGGGTTCCGTCGCTCAACTCGATCTCGTACCCCTTTGCGTTGGGTTTGATCCCGACGATGATCGTCGACTCGTCCATCAACTTGTGGAGCGCCACAATGGAGGTGTTCACGCTGCCGATCTTCGCCTCCAGCGCAATCACCCGGTCGCGCAGGCTCCCGATCTCGTCGCGGATGCCGTCGGTGTTCTCACACGATTGCAGCACAAAGGCCGAGGCCGCTGCAATCCACAAAAACAATTTATTCATATCCGATTGATTGTTAGTTATTCGTATCATAGGGAACCACGTCGGACAAGACGCCCTCGCGGAACCACACGTCGTCGTTGTCGCGCAGCAACACAGCCAGTTCGCGGCACAGCGCGGCGAACAGCGCGGGATGCTCCTCCGGCGCGAGGTTGTGCAGCTGGTAGGGATCGGCCGCATCGTCGAACATCAGCACGCGTTCGAGCGTCCCGTCGCGGCCGATACGCAGCTCCATCGTATGCGTTGCGGTCTTCACGCCGCGCGCCTGGGCGAAGAAGCCGCGGACCAGTCCGTCGGCATCGCGCCCGCCGTCGAGGTTGCGCATGTAAAGGGCAGCGCGCGGGCGTTCGGGCTGCACGGCGTCCTGCCGCAGCACGGCCGAGTAGTCGCGCCCCTCGACACTCGCGGGAATCCGCTCCCCGAGGCCCGCCAGCCCCAGCAGCGTCGGCATGATGTCGGGCGTCGAGAGCAGCAGATCGTCCACACGGTGCGGCACCCGCCCCGGATAGCGCACCAGAAAGGGAATGTTCAGCGACTCGCGCCAGATCGAGTTCTTGGGGTCGTCGGTCGAATGGCTGGTCATCGTCTCGCCGTGGTCCGAAGCGAAGACCACGATCGTGTTCTCCGTAAGCCCCGCCCTGTCCAGCGCAGCGAGCAGGCGGCCGAACTCGCGGTCGATACCGCTCACGTTGGCAAAATAGTAACGCACGGCGGCGGCCTTGGCCATCGTCGTGTCGGCGTTGTCGCGCACGAGCAGTTCGGTCAGCGACTTGTCCTTGTAACGTTCATACCCCTCCAGGTCGCAGTCGTCGGTCGAAGCGTAGGGCGAATGCGGCGGATTCATGCCGATCATCATCAGGAACGGTTTTTCGGGATCGCGCACGCCGCCCTTGTTTTCGATATATTCGATGGCTTTCGAAACTTCGTGCCGCGGCGACCACTCGTCGACATCGTGACGGTTGCCGTCGGTATCCCAGTAATGGGGATGCTTGTGCACGTCGTAGGTGCCGTAGGAGTACCAGTAGTTGAACCCGTGGCGGCGTTCGGGCGGCGTGTAGGCGTCCCACTCGGGAACGGCGTCGCTGACGTAGGTTCCCGGACGCTGGGGGTTGTTCTTCGTCGGGAAGTCGGCGTGCAGCTTGCCGATGTAGGCGCAGTCGTAGCCCGCCGCCGAGAAGACGTCGCCGATACACTCGACGTCCTCGCGCAGCGAACTTTCGGGACGCTCCGACATGCAGTTCAGCACCACGCCGTTCCGCTCGGGATACATGCCCGAAAGCAACATGCCCCGGTGGGGGCTGCTCACGGGGAAATTGCTCACCGCCTCGGTCAGCACCGTGGCTTCGCGGGCGAAGCGGTCGAGGTTGGGCGTTGCGACCGGATCGCCCTTCCACCCCACCTCGGCGGCGAACTCCGGATCGCTCCAGAACCCCAGCGAGGAGTTGCGATACTGGTCCGGAAATACGTAGATCACGTTGGGGCGCCCGGTCTCCGACTGCCCGCAGGCCGTCAGGGCGAGGCCCGCAAACGGAATTGCAATTCTAATTTTCAACATCGTGTCTTATTTCATTTCAATCAGGTTCACTTCGCGCGTCGCACCTTCGCGGCACGTGAAGATCAAAGCGGTGTTTTCGCCCGCGGGTTCGATCCGGCACTCCGGCCTATCGTCTGCGGACTGCCAGCGGCCGCGGATCACGACCTTCAGCTGCGACTCTCCCGAGGGATTGTCGATCCACTTGCGGGAGTAGACGCTCCGCTCGGCGCGCCTGCCGTCGGCATCGAACACCTCGTCGCTCGGCCCCTCGTAGAAACGCAGGTCGGGGTCCGCAGCGCTCACCGTCAGCCCTTCGCCATCCCCGCCGATCATCACCAGCGAAGGCAGCGAAACGCTTTCCAGCAACCCCTCGCCCACCTTACCGGCCGCAAAAAGGGCATAGCCCGTAATGCCCGACAGCCTGTCGCGCAGGATATGCGCCGAGGCGTCGCGGCGCAGCACCTCGTAGGGAAGTTCCCGCGCGTAGCGGGCCGCCTCTTCGTCCGAAGCGTGCACGGCCAGCATGTATTCGTACCCGCCGCCGCTGACGGACCCGCTGCCGTGATCTATCCACGCCGTTGCGAAATTGTTCTGCGTCGGGGCGTCGGTCTCCTCGTCGAGCGAACGCTGAAGTGATTTCGAAACGACTACCCTACCTTTCGGCACGAAGTAAGCGTTGCGCAGGTTGTCGCGCAGGACGGCGCCGCCCGCAAGTTCGGCCCGGTAGGGGAACTGCGTCACCGCCTCGCCGTTCACGACGAGCGGATCGGCCCCGTCCGCCAGAAAATTCTGGAACAGCGTCGTATGCACACCGCCCTCGGCCTTGTTTTCGATGTCGGAACCCATACAGACGATGCGGTTGTCGAAGAAAAACCACGACTTGCGCGCCCGCAGCGAACCGTTGTATTTGTCGTGCTCGTGGAGTTCCATCGCGAACACCCCGTCGCGGCCCCTGTGGCTGACGCCTCCGGCGAAGGCCTCGTCGGAGAGGAGCATCTCCTCGTAGCCCGACGCGGTGTCGACGTTCCGGATGTCGGCCTTCATCCGCTCCATCGGGATTTCGAGCGCCGTCGTCCCGGGAATGTGCCGCCAGTCCCAGCCCTCCTGCCGGAACCCGCTGCCGAAGGCGCTCACGGGATCGCCGTCTGCAAGCAGCTGCATGCTGCCGTGCGTCAGGTAGCGGCCGTAGTGGTTGGCTCCCTGGTAAATCTCCGCCGACCAGAGATAGCGGCTGTGGCCCGCGACGGTCACCAGCCAGTCGGCGCGCCGGTGCGACACCGAGGCATTGTAGCCGTAGACGCGGTTCCCCGCAGGCGAAGGTTCGGGAGCGAAGCCCTTTTCGGCGAACAGCCGCGTATAAGCGTCTTTTCCTTGGGCCACACGCAGGTAGGCGGCGGCCAGCTCCGGGTCGATCTCCCCGCGGCCGTCGGGCGTACCCGCGACGGCCAGCCGGGCATAATGCCACGGGACCAGTTCTCCGCGGCCGTCGGGATGACGGCCCGAAAGGGCCAGCGGAAACGACCGCAGGTTGCAGTAGAAGCGCATTTCGAGCAGCGCGCGTTTCAGAACGGCATGGCTTTCGGCGCTCACCGCGAACTGCGTCTTCGACAACAGCCACACGGCATTCACGGCCCCGCCGCTGAACCCGTCCACGGCATAGGCCGGGTAGTGACGCCGGTGGTGGAAGACCGTGCCGTCGCTCTTGAAGCAGGGCCCGGTCCCCTCGGTGACCTTATATCCGTTGTCGACCCAGCGGGAGAACGCCTCCAGCCAGGCCGCTTTCACCGGGGTGTCCGGGAGCATCACGATGCTCGCCAGACGGCCGACGAGCGAGGTGTTGAACGCGTCGATGTCCATCCCCGGCTCCGCCGGCGGAAGTTTCACCTCGCCCACGCCCGAAAACCACTCCATAGCCTGCTGCACGTCGTGTTCCAGCCCGGCGCGACGCAGCACGTCGCGCATGATGACGGGAGCCGTGTAAAAATTGCGCATGCTGTACCCCAGGTGGTGCAGGGTTCCCTGCGCACTTCCCGCGGCGAAGCCCTGATCCAGAAGATGCCGCGTCAGCAGCACATACATCCGCTCCAGCTCCGCCCGCTCGGCGGCGTCCGCAGCGGCATCGTGGGCCACGGCGACCTGGAACAGGAAGTCGTTGTATTTGCGCAGCGTCTGGCCGTTGTCGTTGAACAGTTTGCCGACATCGGGATGGCCCAGATTAATATAGGTCTCGGCATAGCGCACGAACCAGATCGGCTTGCCCCGAAGCGTCCCGTCGGAATTTTCCGCAATGCCGTATGCGTCGAAGCGTTTGCGCAGGGTCTTCATCGCCATCGGCTTCCGGCCTTCGAGCAGCAGTTCGCGCAGACGCCGTTCGACGGTCGCCATATCGCGCCGCTCCCCCTCACCGACCGCGGCGGGGAGTGCGGGCATCGGATTGCGCCACGATTGCAGCAGCGTGAGCCAGTGGCTCGTGGTCGCGGCGTTGATGAACGGCGCCTGGAAATCGGCCGTATGGTGCCGCACGTCCTGAAACGAGGAGAGAATCAGGTGGTCGAAATACAACTCGCCCCGTTCGACGCCCTCCGCCGTGACGACCAGTTCGTCCATCCCCTCCTCGGGCCGGCCCTGCATGTCGCGGTCGAAAGCCACCCATGCCCCGCGCCAGCCGGTGAACTCCAGTCCGTAGTCGAACCACGCGCAGGTGCGCCCCTCCTTGCGGAACTCGAAACGCAATTTCCCGTCGAGCGCCTTCGGGGCGTAGACCCAGAACACGAAGGTCGAAACGGAGGTCTCCCTGGGATTGGGATTTTCCGACAGGTAACCCACCGGGGATTCGATGCGCACTCGGGCGCCCGCCCGCGACCATTGCCAGCGGAGCGCGTGGGCGCCGTGCTTGTAATGGTCGCCCGAGACGGACAGCGACGAGCCTTCCGACGCCGTGAAAGGCGCCGCAGACTCCTCGAACGAAAGAATCCGCGCATCGGCGACCTCCCGCACCGACTGCGCCGGTGCGGCCCACGACCACACCGACGCAGCGGCGAGAAACAACAGTTTATGCATGGGCATCCGGTTTAAAACAAAGGTTCGCCCGCCTCCACACGGCCCTTGCGGATCAGTGCCTCAAGGAAATAGTAATCTGCGTAGTTCAGCGGCACGTCGATATTGCTGCCGTGCGGGATGCTGCCCACGGAGTGCATCAGCAGGAACCCGCCGTTGCCGCCCACCGGAGCGCGGTAGGCCGGCGACGAGAGCGACTCGACGATCCGGTCGGCCTTCTGCTTATACAGCCCGTCCCCCGTATAGGTGTACATTTCGTAGAACGCCGAAGCGATGATGGCCGCCGTCGAGACGTCGCGCGGTTCATTGGGAATGTTCGGCGCATCGTAGTCCCAGTAGGGAACCAGGTCGGCGGGCATGTTCTTGTCGTCGAGCATGAAACCGGCCACCTTCCGCGCATGGTCGAGGTAGCGTTTGTCGCCCGTGTAACGGTAGCAGGCCGTATAGCCGTAGACGGCCCATGCCTGTCCGCGCGCCCACGCCGAATCGTCGGCATAGCCCTGCGCCGTGCAGCGTCCGCGCACGTCGCCCGTCGTCAGGTCGTAGTCCACGACGTGATAACAGCTGTAATCGTCGCGGAAGTGCTCCTTCATCGTTCGGTCGGCATGCTTCACCGCGATATTATAATAGGTGCTGTCGCCCGAAAACTCCGTGGCCTTGAACATCAGTTCGAGATTCATCATGTTGTCGATGATCACCGGGCACTGCCAGCCGCGCTCGCCCTGCCAGCCGCGGTCGGCGTCCCACGACTGGATGACGCCCGGCACCGGCCGGAAACGCGTCGCGAGCGACTTGGCCGTCTGGACGATCACATCCTCGTAGCCGGGTATGTTTTTCAGCCGCAGTCCGTTGCCGTAGCTGTCGTAGACCATGAAGCCCACGTCGTGATGCCATTGCAGGTACTGCACCGAATCGAGGATCTCGGTATGCTTCCGTGCGCGCGCGGCCCATGTCTCGTCGCCCGTCAGTTCGTACATGTACCACAGCGTCCCGGCGAAGAAACCGCTCACCCAGTCGTCGACGGGCACGTAGTCGATCCGCCCGTTCTTCCAGGTCGAGGGGATGCGGATCACACCGCCCGTCTCGCTCGAATCGGCCAGCATGCCGATCTGCTTTTCGGCGACGGCGATGTTTTCGTCAATGATCGAAGCGCGCTTCGAAGGCTGCGAGCAGGCGGAAGTCCCTGCCAGGAGGAGCACGACGGTCGCATATTTAAATAAGGTCTTCATAAATTAGGTGATTAACATGATTATTTTGGTAAACCAAACCAGCTTTTCGGACAAAGGTAAAGTTTTTTTCGGACATGCAACATATTTTAATAACATTTTCCGATGAATGTAAAATTTTTATTATTTTCTCTTTGAAAAATTTTGGCGAACCAATTTCTTTATTTATTTTTGACCAAATATGAATCTATGAAAAATATATTAAAACACGCTGTACCAGCGATTTGGATACTATTCGGCACGCTTTGGGGCCAGCATGCCGCTGCGGCAATCGACGCCAAAATCAGTTTCGAAACGGAAATTCCCAAGGCTTTCGTATGCGGCGAAAACAGCACGGCCGAATTGAGCGGCCTCCACTACAAGGACGGGAGCCGTTCGCTGCGCTGGTCGTGGAGCGCGCCGTCGACGCTCCGCTTCAACGACTTCGGACAGCTGATGCGCTCGCTGCGGGTCAAGGGCGCGGGCGTCATGCTCTGGATCTACAACCCCAGGGCCGTCGACGCCGACATGCGGTTCTCGTTCGAGACGCCCACCGGCGAAGTCCCCTACCGGTTCGATTTCCACATGGATTTCACGGGCTGGCGCGCCTGCTGGATCAAGTACAACGACATGCCGGGCGACCACGCCTCGCAGCAGGTATCCCGGCTGACGATCTCGACGCCCGCCGGGGTCGAAAGCGGCGAGCTGTTCCTCGACCGCCTGACCTTCTCCGAGGTCAAGCTCCACGACCAGATCACCCCCGACAAGCAGATTCCCGGCAACAACTGCAATCTCTCTCGCGAATTGTGGCACTGGGCGCGCCTCTGGGAGTGGGAGCAGTACGAATACGAAGAGCCGCTGCGCGACGTCACGCCCGCGGAAAAGGCCCAGCTCGACGCCGTGAAATCGCGCATCGAAAGCATCGTCGCGGCCAACATGTCGAGCGCCAACTACATCAACGGCACGATCATCCCGCGCGCCCGGGCGACCTTCGAAAAGGCCGCGATCCGCCGCACCGACGACGGCGGGATCATCGGCGCCCCGCTGCTCTCGAACGACGAGTGCAACCGCCCGAAAGGCGAACTGCGCCTGGACGACATCGAGAACATGCTCAACGCCTTCGCGCTGAACAGCCATATCAACAACGATCCGAAATACGACGACGATTTCTTTCTGGTGATGGACCACGCCATCGACCAGGGCTTCGCCTTCGGCCACGGCAACGGAACCAACCACCACTACGGCTACAACATACGCAAGATCTACGACGCCATGTGGCTCATGCGCGACAAGATCGCCGCACGCGGCAAGACCGACGAATACGTCAAGGTGCTGGCCTACTGGAGCGGCCTGGCGGAGACCCGCAAACCCTACGTCTACGGCCGCGACGAGCTGCTCGACTCGTGGCACACGCTGCTCATCCCCAAGATCGTCAGCGCGCTGATGCTGCCCGACGAGGCCGAACAGTACCGCGCCATGAAGAGCCTCGGCGTATGGCTTTCGGGGAGCCTCGGCTTCACGCCGGGCACCATCGGCGGCATCAAGCCCGACGGCACGACCTTCCACCACGGCGGCTTCTACCCCGCCTACTCGACCGGCGCGTTCGCCATGATCGGCTACTTCTGCAAAGCAACCCGGGGAACGGATTTCACCCTCTCGGAGCAGGCGCGCCGCAACTTCAAGCTGGCGCTGATGACCATGGCCAGCTACACCGATCTGCGCGACTGGGGACTCGGCCTGGCCGGCCGCCATCCCTTCGGCAAGAACGGCCGCATCCCCGACGCCGACGTCAACGCATTCGGTTATCTGGCCGCGCTGGGCGACCTGACGGGCAGCGGCAAGGGCGCGGACCCCGAACTGGCGGGCGCCTACCTGCGCCTGAAAGGCACGGACAAGGAGTTGAACAGCCTCTTCAGGAAAGAGGGGATTTCGGCAGGTCCCACGCCCTCGGGATTCTTCGTCTATAACTACGGGGCCGCGGGCATCCACCGCCGCGGCGACTGGATGGTGACGCTCAAAGCATTCAACACCGATGTCTGGGGATCGGAGATTTATACCAAGGACAACCGCTACGGACGCTACCAGAGCTACGGTTCGGCGCCGATCATCGGTTCGGGCAATCCCGTCTCGGCCGCGGCGAGCGGATTCGTGCAGGAGGGCTGGGACTGGAACCGCGTGCCGGGCGCCACGACCATCCATCTGCCCTACCCCGAACTGGAAAGCCCGCTGCCGGGGACGCTCATGGAGCGCAACCCCGAGCGCTTCTCGGGCGCCTCGTCGCTCGAAGGCCGCAACGGCATACTGGCCCTGCATTTCGTCGAAAAGGACCGCAAGAACTTCACCCCCGGGGCCACGGCGTACAAATCCGTCTTCTGCTTCGACAACCGGATGGTCTTCCTCGGCAGCGGCATCGACAACGACAACCAGGCATACCCCACCGAAACGACGCTTTTCCAGCTGCGGATGGACAGCCCGGCCGAACAGATAGAAGTCGACGGCGAGCTTTACGACGCTTTCCCGCTCAACCTTTCCAAGGGAGGCGAGCGGCTGGCGCTCTCCGACACGAAGGGCAATTTCTACGTGGTGAAGAACGCCGCAGCGGTGAACATCACCAAAAAGGAGCAGACCTCGCCCAACGACAAGACCCGCGCACCCCAGACGGGCAACTTCGCCACGGCCTGGATCGACCACGGCCGCGCCCCCAAGCAGGCCGCCTACGAATATGCGGTCTACATCCAGCCCACGAACAAGGAGATCACGCGCCTGATCAAGAAAGACGGCTACGAAGTGCTGCGCCGGGACAACACGGCCCACGTCGTGAAGGACCTCGCCACGGGCATCACGGGCTACGTCTGCTTCGGGGAATACACGGGCCAGGGGCTTGTGCGCAAAGTGACCGGAGAGTCGATCGTCATGGAGCGCACCGACACGGACGGACAGGTCGTGATGAGCGTCTGCACGCCCGACCTCGGCCTCACGGAGAAGACCTACACCACGCGTCAGGAGAGCCGCCCCATCGAAAAAGAGGTGCTTTTGGACGGCGCATGGGAGCTTGCCGCACAATATCCCGGCGTGGAGGCCGTTTCCCACGACACCGGAACGCTGCTGAAGATAACCTGCCGCCACGGACAGCCCGTGGAGTTCCGGCTCAAGAAGAAATAACCATTTTCACCCACAACCTGATTTATTTATGAAAAAAGCACTTAAACGCATGGCCGCGGCAGCGCTGGTGACCCTATCGGTACTCCGGGGGGGGGACGCCTTTGCGCAGAACGCCGTGGACGGACGCGTGGTTGACGCCAACGGTGCACCGCTGGTGGGCGTAACCGTCCTGATCAAGGGGACGCAGTCGGGAACGGCCACGGGCGCCAACGGCAGCTACTCGATCAAGGCCCGGGAGGACCAGACGCTGGTCTTCTCCTATCTGGGCTACACGACCGTCGAGGAGTATGTCGGCAAACGCACGGCGATCAACGTCAAGATGACCGAAGAGGCGTCGCAGATCGGCGCCGTCGAGATCGTCAACATCGGCTACGGAACCACCACGCGGCGCGACCTCACCGGCTCGGTGGCCAAGGCCGACCTGGGAACGATGATGAAGGCCAACGTCACCAACTTCGACCAGGCGCTGGGCGGACGCATCGCCGGCGTGGTCGTCACCACGGGCGACGGCTCGCTGGGCGCCGAAGCCAATATCACCATCCGCGGAAACAACTCGCTCACGCAGAGCAACGCCCCGCTCTACATCATCGACGGATTCCCGTCCGAAGGGTCGTTCGCCGCGTCGATCAACCCCGCCGACATCGAGTCGATCGACGTGCTGAAAGACGCTTCGGCGACCGCCATCTACGGAGCGCGCGGAGCCAACGGCGTCATCGTGATCAACACCAAACGCGGCAACGAGGGCAAGCCCACGGTGAACTTCAGCGCCTCGTTCTCCCTGAACAAGATCGCCAACAAGGCCGACCTGATGGACTCCTACGAATTCGTCCGGCTTCAGAGCGAACTGATCAGCGAGGAGACGATGAACAAGAGCTATTTCAGCGAGGGACTGACGCTCGACGACTACCGCCACATCCCGGGCATCGACTGGCAGGACCAGCTCTACCGCACGGCTTTCCAGCAGAACTACAACGTCTCGCTCTCGGGCGGCAACAAGGAGGGGCTGCGCTACAACGTGGGCTTCTCGGCGCTCGACCAGGACGGCATCATCATCCGTTCGAACTTCCAGCGCTACCAGGGCAAGGCCAACTTCACGCTGCCCATCTCGAAAAAACTCACGCTGAACGCCAACGCCAACTATTCGCGCACGGCGACCAACGGCGTGACCCCCACCACGGCGCAGACCACCTCGTCGTCGTCGGGCTGGCTGATGTACTCGGTCTGGGGCTACCGCCCCGTAACGCCTCCCGGGCAGGACATACTCGATTCGATGCTCGACGAAGCCGTAGACGGATCGAACGACTACCGCTTCAACCCGGTGAAGACCGCCAAGAACGAATACCGCAAGACGCTGGTGGACTACCTCAACGCCAACCTGGCGCTGACGTGGAAGATCACCCCCGACCTGACGTTCAAGACCACGGGCGGCTACGTCCTGAACAAACGCCGCCGCGAGGAGTTCAACGGCAGCGAGACCTACACGGGCTACGCCGGCTCGCCCAGCGGCAAGGGCGTCAACGGCGCCATCTACTGGACCGACCAGACGAGCTGGTCGAACGAAAACACGCTCAACTACAAGAAGCGCCTGGGGCGCAGCCACAACCTCGACCTGATGGCGGGACTCTCGCTCCAGGGGCAGAAGAACACCTACGACGGCGTTGCGTCGACGCAGATCACCTCCGAGGAGCTGGGCATCGCGGGCATCCACACGGGCAACTACCAGAAGGTCCAGAGCAACTACTACGACTGGCGGATGATGTCGGCCTTCCTGCGCGCCAACTACAATTTCCGCTACAAATACTACCTGACCTTCTCATTCCGCGCCGACGGCTCGTCGAAATTCCCCTCCGACAACCGCTGGGGCTACTTCCCCTCGGCCGGCCTTTCGTGGAACTTCAACCGCGAGAATCTGCTGAAGAAGAGCGAGTGGATGAGCAACGGCAAGTTGCGCCTCTCGTGGGGCCTGACGGGCAACAACCGCACGCAGACCCCCTACGACTTCTATTCGCAGATCACCGTCAACCCGGGTTCGGGCAACTCGCTCGACTATGTGTTCGGCGGCGAGCGCGTGCCGGGCTACTACGTCTCGAACATGGCCAACGAGCGGCTCAAGTGGGAGACCACCGAGCAGTGGAACGCGGGTCTCGACCTCGGGTTCTTCGAGGACCGCATCAAGGTGACGGCCGACTGGTACGACAAGGTGACGCGCGACCTGCTGCTCTACGCCCTGCTGCCCGCCTCGTCGGGCTTCGAGCAGGGGATGCTCAACATCGGCAAGATCCGCAACCGCGGCTTCGAGCTGACGCTCGAAACGGTGAACGTCAAGACCCGTCAGTTCCAGTGGTCCACGTCGTTCAACATCGCCTTCAACCGCAACCGGATTCTCGGGCTGGTCGACGGACAGAACACGCTCCAGAGTTCCGTATCGTGGGAGACGCGCTTCAACTCGCAGTTCCCCTACATCTCGCAGGTGGGCAAGCCCACGGGCATGATGTACGGCTTCATCTACGACGGGACCTACAAGGCCGAGGATTTCGACGACAAGGGCAACCTCGTCAGCGGCGTTCCCTCGTTCAAGGGCAACGCGATGCAGCCGGGCGACATGAAATACCGCGACATGAACGGCGACGGCGTCATCGACGACTACGACCGCACGATCATCGGCTGCGGACAGCCCCTCAACACGGGCGGCTTCGGCAACAACTTCAACTGGAAGAATTTCGACCTGAACATCTTCTTCGCGTGGAGCTACGGCAACGACGTGCTGAACGCCAACCGGCTGGTCTTCGAATCGGGATGGAGGAGCCAGACCAACCAGCTGGCCTCCTACGCCGACCGCTGGTCGCCGGAGAATCCCGCGTCGAACATTCCGCGCGTGAACGCCGTCGGCCGCGAGGAGTACTCGTCGCGCGTGATCGAGGACGGTTCGTTCCTGCGGCTGAAGAACGTCTCGCTGGGCTACACGCTGCCGAGCCGTTCGCTGCGCAAGGCGGGCATCAGCCAGATGCGCGTCTACGTCTCGGCCGACAACATCTGGACCCTGACGGGTTACAGCGGTCCCGACCCCGAGGTATCGACCCGCAACTCGGTGCTGACGCCCGGATTCGACTGGTCGGCATATCCCCGCGCATTCGGCTTCACGGCCGGCGTAAACCTCACATTCTAACGGTTTAAACGCAACATTACGCCATGAAAATCAAAAGCATATTGAAACTGGGAACGCTGGCGCTGCTCACCGCCGCCCTTCCGGCGTGCAGCTTCCTCGACACCGATCCGCAGATCATCCCCGACGACGGCTACTACAACAGCGAACAAAAGCTGATCTACGGTCTGGCGGGCGTCTACGGCGTGCTGAACAGCGAAGCGCTCTACGGCAACTACTACTCGCTGCAAATCGCCAACGCCGACGACCTCTGCTACTTCAACAACTACAACAACAGCGAATCGCGTCCCGACCGCTACAACCACAGCGCCGGCACGGCGGCGATCTACGACACCTGGTCGAAGCTCTACGAAGGCATCAAGAACGCCAACCGCTACATCGAGGCCGTCGAAAAGACGGAGATCGACCCCGGGAAACTTTCGGTGGACATCGGGCTTTACATCGCCGAAGCGCGGTTCCTGCGCGCCTACTACCACTTCCTGCTGGCGCAGGCGTGGGGCGATATGCCCCTGCGCGTCAAGGCGACCACCTCGCCCAACCCCAACGACGTGCAGATGGCCGCAACGCCGCAGGAGCAGGTGCTCAAATGGTGCGCCGACGAGATCGAAGCCACGATTCCCGACCTCTACGAGCCCATCGACAACACCCCCTCGCGCGTCAGCCAGACCGTCGCCCAGGGCATTCTGGCCCGCGTCTATCTCTTCATGGCCGGCGAGAGCGTCAAGCAGATCGACGGACTGGATAAAAAGGAGATGTACCGCCGCGCCGCCTACTGGGCCAACGAGGTGATCGCCTCGCACAAGCACGACCTGAACGAGAGCTACGAGGAGATCTTCATCAACATGATCCGCGACCAGTACGACACACAGTTCCACGAATCAATGTGGGAGGCCGAATTCCTCGGCGACCGCACCAGCGCGACCGACTGGACGAACGGCCGCATCGGCGACCTGATCGGCCTGCGGTCGCAGTCGGGAACGACCAACTACTCGGAGTGGGCCTGCAACTACTCCTACGGCTACTACAACGGCTCCTACACCCTCTGGCAGCTCTACTGGGAGAACGACCGCACGGCAGACGAAACGGCCAGCGCCACGGTCATCGACAAGCGGCTGACGTGGAACCTGCCGGGCTACAACTACCGCGGAATGAACAACCAGAAAATCTCGTACAAGAACAAGGCGGGCGAGACCGTGACGCGCTACTTGCAACAGACGCAGAGCATGTTCAAGACGCCGTGGGTCTACAACAACAATTTCGCCATGCCCGACATCGAGGGGCTGGACCAGACGATCGAGGACGCGTTCGACCCCGCCGATCTGGTTTACGACCCGACGGTGATGTGCGCCGTCCGCAACGCCGGCAAATGGCGCCGCGAGACGGTCTACGAGAAACAGATGTCGGCCAAGAGCCTCTACACGACGATCAACTTTCCGATCCTTCGCTACGCCGACGTGCTGCTGATGTACGCCGAGGCGATCAACGAATACGCCGGGGCGCCGGACGACCAGGCCAAGGAGGCCATCCGGGAAATCCGCAAACGCGCGGGCGTCAAGACCGACGAGAGCCTGCTGGGCGACTACCGTTCGTTCCGTGACCTGGTGCGCAACGAGCGCGGACGCGAACTGGCTTTCGAGGGGCTTCGCAAGTGGGACCTGATCCGCTGGGGCACGTTCGTCGAGAAGATGCACAACGCCGGGACCAACCAGCCGACGGAGAACAAGTACCGCAACGTCAGCTATACGAACTATGCGTCGGCGAACTACGCCAACGTGACGGCACGCCACATCTACCTCCCGATTCCGACCAAGGAGCTGGCGGTGAACCACGCGCTCCGACAGAACCCCTTATGGTAAAACGCTTAATTGCAGAGCATACGATGAATACGAAACGAATCACATACCTCGCGGCGACGCTGGCCCTCGCAACCGCGGCAGCCTCATGCGAACACGAAGAGATCTACGAGCCGCTGGAGTTCTCGGTGCAGCTGGCGCCGACGAACACCTACCGCACGGGCGACCCGGTGGTCTTCAACTTCAGCGGCAACGCCGACTTCATCACCGTCTGGACGGGCGACACGGGACACGAGTACAAGCACCGCAACCGCACGAAGGTCGACATCGCCGACATCGAGTCGTGCGAACTGGAGATCGAGATCAGCCAGCAGTACGGCACGCTGAACAACCTCGTCCTGTTTGCGGGCAACAAATTCGCGGGGCTGAACGGCAGCGACGCCGCCACCGACCGCCCCGTGGTCGAAGCCATCGCGGCGAACGACTGCGCCGACTGGACCAAACTGGAGTTCACGCCGAACAACGCGAACAAGTTCGAAACCTACACCTACGACATCACCCGGTTCGCCGACCGTTTTTCGTGGGGCATGCACCTTTTCTATCCGGACCCCAAGACCACGATGCGCACCTATCGGATCAATCCGAAGATCACGGTCAAGTTCAAGGGCCACGACACGCAGGTCTACAACTACCCGGACATGGAATTCGTCCCCTTCTCGCTGGCTTCGCAGCACGCCGACAACCCCTATATCCATAATGTATCGGGCAACGGCAACCTGAAATTCCAGGGCCGGCCGGGAGCGAACAACACCGCCAATATCGTCTTCCAGGGCTTCAGCGCCGGAGCTTTCCCCGAGATCGACCAGTGGGCCTTCATGCAGCCCGTCGCGCTCAACACGATCTCGCCCGACACGGGCCTGAACATCAAGGGCGTGACCGACGACCTGCCGAGCTACTCGTACACCTACACCGAGCCGGGGACCTACACGGTGACCTTCATCGTCGCCGGCGGCAACTACCAGGGACAGTCGGCGCCCGCTCCCTACGAGGTGACGTTCACGGTGATCGACCCGATCGAATAACCCGTCCGAAAGTTTTCGCAAGCCCGCCCTTCAGCAAGAAAGGCGGGCTTTTTCACAATATCCGGTTGCATTTCTGCGTTTTTTCCAGTAACTTTGGAGGTGAAACTTAACCTTTAACAACCAAAACCGAAACAACCTCATCGTATGAAGGCTGAATTACAGGAAATAGCGTCGCAATTCGCGCTGGAAGGCGCTATCACGGCAATCGACTCGCTGGGCGAGGGATTCATCAACGACACGTTCATCGTCCGCACGGCGGGCGATGCGCCGGATTACATCCTCCAGCGCAAAAACAAGAGCATCTTTCCCGACGTTCCGGCCATGATGGAGAACATCCGCAAAGTGACGGATCATATCCGCCGCCGCGTCGCAGCCGCCGGGGGCGACCCCAGACGCGAGGCGATGACCGTGGTTGCGACCCGCGACGGAAAGCTCTATCACGTGGACGCACAGGGCGAATATTGGGCCGTTTCGGTTTTCATCAGCGACACGATCGCCTACAACAAGGCCGACTCCCCGGAACTGGCCCGCAAGGGCGGCGAAGGCATCGGCAAGTTCCAGGCCCAGCTGGCGGACTTCACCGAGCCGCTGGCCGAGACGATCAAGGGCTTCCACAACATCCGCCACCGCTTCGTGCAGTGGGACGAGGCGCTGCGCCGCGACGCCGCAGGCCGCGTGAAAGACCTTGCGGAGGAGATCGGCTGGATCGAATCGCGCCGCGACGAGATGCTCTCGTTCTGGTCGAAGGTCGAGGACGGCACGATCCCCACGCGCGTGACCCACAACGACACGAAAATCAACAACATCCTCTTCAACAAGCAGGGCGAGGTGCTGTGCGCCATCGACCTCGACACGGTGATGAACTCCACGTCGCTCAACGATTTCGGCGACGCCATCCGCTCCTACGCCAACACGGGCGACGAGGACGACCGCGACCTTTCGCGCGTGGGCATGTCCCTCGAAATGTTCCGCGCCTATACCGAAGGCTATCTGTCGCAGCGGGCCGGACAGCTCAACCAGGCCGAAATCGACCACCTGGCATTCTCGGCCCGTTACATCACCTTCGAGCAGGTGCTGCGTTTTTTGATGGACTACATTGACGGCGACACCTATTACAAAACGAAATACCCCGAGCACAACCTCGTGCGCACCCGCGCCCAGTACAAACTGTTGCAAAGCATGGAAGAGCAGTACGGCACGATGTGCGAAATCGTACGGGAAACCGTCGCCAAATACAAATAAGGAATGGAAATTCGCAAGATAGCAGGCATCGCGCCCGACGACCGGGCCGCCGTGGACGAGGCATTCGCCGGAATCGAGCCGCTGCCGGTGGCGTGCTGCAACTGGCCCGCGGAATTTCCCTACGCCCCGGAAGTCAGCTTCCGGATGTTCCATACGGGCGACTGGCTGATGCTGCGCTTCGACGTTGCCGAACGTTACACGGCGGCGCTCGTCACGGAGGACAACGGCGAGGTGTGGACCGACTCGTGCGCGGAGTTCTTCATCGCACCCGACACAGGGATGTACTACAATTTCGAAACCACCTGCATCGGACGGATGCTGCTCGGGGCGCGCAAATCCCGGACCGAGGCCGAGCACGCCTCGCCCGAGGTGCTGGCGGGCGTGAAACGCTACACGACGCTTCCCTGCGGCGAGCCTTTCGCCGAGCGCGAGGGCGACAACCGCTGGTCGCTCACGCTGGCCATCCCCCCGCAGGCGCTTTTCCGCCATGCGCTGACCGACTGGAGCGGTCTCAAGGCCCGCATGAACCTCTACAAATGCGGCGACAAACTCTCGCACCCCCATTTCCTCTCGTGGCGGCCGATCCGGACGGAGAAACCCGATTTCCACCGTCCCGAGTTTTTCGGGGAGGTGACGTTCGAGAAGTGAAAAAGTGAAAAGCTGAAAGCCAAGAGACAATCCGGTCGCGATGCGACAACTGCGGGCAACAGGCGAGCGCAATCGCTTGCGAATTGCCGAGCCGCCACAGCAGTCAAGGCGCGTGTTTTTGCGCCTTAAGTCCCCTCCCGAGGGAGGGATTTGGGGTGGGGTCAGACTTGTAAACGACGCCAACGGCGGCGACAACACGATCGGCAGCAAACCGACAGAGAGAAAGATTAACAAATTACATAA
>OGML01000729.1_pt1 | contig 32980 bp, 30 predicted proteins | sample 1572951 | NCBI WGS metagenome assembly OGML01 (sample SAMEA2581883, study PRJEB24529) | metagenome | biome: Human gut stool | place: China | collected 2011 | reverse complement strand
TAACAGTTCTGGACGCAAGTATCACAGACGTGGACTTTTCTATTCGAGTGCAGGCGTATGAGCAGGCTCCATCCTTGCAGAAATTTGACTTCCAGCCGATGAAGATTTCGTTTGAGTTCGTGGAAGAAAAGCAGTTCGCAGAGGTTTTGTATCTGGAAAGTATGTACGACCTGATCGACTTTTCGCTGCGCAAGTGTGTTCAAGAAAAGATCATGATGCGCACCTGCAAAAACTGCGGCAAATATTTTGCCCTCACTGTTCACGGCAGTACAGAATATTGCAGCCGCGTGTTCGACAGCCGCGGCCGCACCTGCAAGGAGGTCGGCGCGATGCGGCAGTACCTGCAAAGCCACGCGCAGGACGAGCTTCTGAAAATCTATCGCCGCGAGTATAAACGCCGCTTCGCATGGATCCGCGCAGGCAAGATCTCTCAGGAAGCGTTTTCCGCTTGGAGCAAGGAAGCGCAGAAGGAAAAGGAGAGGTGCGAGAACGGCGAGATCTCGCAGAAAGAATTTGTGCGGTGGTTAAAGCAGTAACGCCGATATTGGAAGGTGCCCACACTGATCTTATCTCAGCACGGGCACCTTTCTGCTTAATGCTTTCCGGATACCAGTAAACAGCAAATTTAGTGCCAGTGTTATATTTTGAGCAAATCGTTTTTTGTATCGTTTGAAGTACATATACAAAACACGTCATGCTTCACTTTGCATCTTCGTCTGGTTCTTATGCAATTTTCTCAGCGCCTGCTCTGCTTGTTCCGAACCAAGCCCGGCCGCGTGGACCCAACAGCGAATAGCGGTGTCTTGATCGGGCGGAATGCAGATTCCCTCATTCCAACAGCGCCCCAACAGATAATGCGCATCGGCGGCATCGGACTTTTCAAGCTTCGCAATCAGAAACCATGCTTCCTCCGATGCGATTATGGATGGGTGTGCATGATAAAACTGGAGCATTTCAAATTGTGCAAAAACATTCCCGGACTGTGCATACTCGCAGGCAGCGGCATAGTACGCATAGGTTTCCTTATCGAGCAGAAGTCCGGCCATTGTAAGAGGTCGGAAAGCTTCGAATGCCTGCAATGCAGGCTCCAGTGCCTTCCGTTCCGCAAGCGAAGTCTGTAAAAGCTGCGCATTCATCTCACAGTATGCATTCTTTGACATAGCGTGCTCCAACTGCGTAAGGATTGTTGAAAGGTGCCTCTGTTTGCGTCTGCATGCTTCCTTCAGAGCACGCAGCTTTTCCAGATTCTTCTCTCCACAAAGCACTTCCATTTTTAACATACGGCCAACCATATCGATTGCAGCGGACTGCGCAGCCGCTTCTGCCTCAAACGATTTGCGAAAAGTCTCTGACTTGTCGATCGCCGCCTGTCGTCTGCGTTCCGTTTCACAAATTGCATAGTGACATTCGTCCTGTGTCAGGTAGCCTATTTGAACATTGCTTCTCGGGAAGCATCCACGCTCCATTCGCTGTCCCGCGCCAAGCCAGATCGCGGTTGCATCTGTCAGCCGCTCGTTTTCCTTCTTGTCTTCCAGCTTCGTGTGATGGATCTCGCTGAAATAGTGCGCACATTCGTGCATGATGATCGCAACGACTGTATCAAATTCGCTGTCTTCCGGTTTAAGGATGATCCGTACCTTGCCATAGCCTGTCACCGCGTTTTGAAACTGACCACGCACTTCTTCACTGTCTTCCCGCTTTTGATCCAAAAACTCCGTTTCAATTCGAACCTTGCTGGGGTCGAGTCGATAATGCCGTAAGACCTGATCCGTTACGCTGGTCACTGCACCGGGGTCATGTGCTTCATAGGTCAAACGCTCAAAGAAGTACTCAAAGTTCTGTACACGGAATTCCGGAAGCGGTGCCCCAAAATGCTGCTCCAGATAATCCAGATGTTCTGATATATCCCGGTGATTTTCAGTCTTCGGCTCATCATGGTTTGGTACATGGACGTAGGATTTCCGTTCCTTACTGTTCCTGCGCACTGCACGGACAATCGCTATCACGAGCATGACGCCGGCGTAAAGGATCGCAGCAAGTAATATTTTTACAAAGAGATTTTCCATCGCGCTAATTCTCCCTGTCGACTATCGCAGACGGTACCGATAAACTGTTCGCGTCTCGACCTTTCTGGTACTGCTTTCCTGACATGAGCTGAAGCTCCATACTTCTCATAGTCGGTCATTGCATCCAATTTCTCATTATAGAGCTTCTCAAAAAGCAGATGCAATTCCCATTTATCAGATGCTCGCTGCACAATCGCCGTTTTTTCTTCGTCTGTAACGGATATTCCACGCCAGTCAAATTCCCCGTAAATAGTTTCGATTTCATCGTCCGTAAATCGGATTTTTTTCTGCACTGGCGTTTCAATTACTGTTTCTCCTGCAACTGTACCGTCCAAGGAAAACAGCCCATTGATTGCACCGATCAATGACAACGCAGCCGCGGAAACTATCTGTCTAACGCTTCTGCCCGCGCCGGTGATTCGTTCCCACGTGTTTTTTTCGCTTTCGCCGCTGAGCTTCCCTCGGAAGGACTGGTCAGTCTCGGCCAGTTCCCGAACCACCGCTTCTATCCGCTGTGCCAGTGTGCGCATCGCTTCCTCTTTTTGATGCACACGCTGCTGATAGGTATGCAACTCATCAATCGTGCCGTCGAAAACATTCATATTTTTACTGCCGTCGAGCAGCGCGAACGGGTTCGCTTCCGCCCAGAAACTCGTGCTGAACACTGCGTCATATACCTTCTGCATCAAATTCTGTGCGTCCTCCAGCTGCTCCGCGGCGTTCCGCAGCTTTTTGAGCGAGAAGCTGTCGCCTGCGAGTATGATATCAGCCATTTCTATTATCCTCCAGCTCTGCCAAGCGCTGCGGCCATTCGGTTATGACCGCCAGCGCCTGCTGATCCATGCGACCTTTGAGCGACACCAGATCGGCGCTCAAACGCACCAGATCGATATACCACGCAAACAGCACGTCATAAGCTGTGCTGCCGGCTTCGCCCTTCCACTCTGCCTGCAAATTGTCAAGCTGCGTTTTTACGGTTCGCGCCGCGTCATCGATCTTCTCAATCGCGCTCCAGACGCGCGCACACTGCTGGCTCGCGTTCTGATAGACCATTTTGAAGTAAAGCTCAGATGGCATTTACCGCACCTCCTGCCGCCAATTTCATTTTCTCAATGGGGACGATATCCAGATATGTCCCGTTATAGATACCGTAGTCTTTCAGCGATGCGCTGCCGGTCAGCATCGGCATGCTGTCCGCAGCCAACGCGATCTCGTCCATCGTGCGGAAAAGCCTCGCATCTGCCTGTTTCAGAAGCTCCAAAAGCTGCACGCAGAGCGTCCGGAGAGGGAGGGCCTCCGGCAGCTCCATGTCGCGCTGAAAACTGTCCATCCGGATAGTCACAATAATTCGTCCGTTCATAGCTGCTCTCCTTCCGCGGTAAATGCGTCCCAAATCGCCTGCAGCTGCGTCTCGAACGTGTTCCGGTCGATCTGCGTGAAGCGCACACAGGTCTGGAAATCCACGACCGTCGGCTCATAGGCCAACGCAATATTCTCCGGCGCAATTACGCAGATCGAGCACGTGTTTCCAGCCCGGTCGGCCAGAACCGCAGATCGGTGCTTGCGCAGAGCGTGCTCAGCTGAATGAGCAAATTCTGCTGCATCTGATCCGTCAGCTTTCTATCTCCCACAATGCCTACGACACAATTTTTCTGCCCCTGCAAAACGACCGGCGCATCTGTCAGCAGCTTACTTTGATCCGCAAGCTCCGCCGCGCGCGTCCGGAGCGGGTCTTCATTCCCGCTGAAGGGATCTGCTGCAAACTGCACAAACACAGTCGCAGTAGCATCACCTGTTCCAAGCCGAACCGCATAGAAGTTTTCGTTCTTTGGATTCCGACTCCACAGCTCCGGTGTTCTGTTCTTTAGAATCTCCGCACATATATCCGCGGAAGGATTCTCCCTCTGCAATGCGGCAAGCTGTTTGTCGTGCGCCTCCTGAAGCGTTTTTTGTATCCGACTGCTGACTCCTGCCAATTTGGATTTCACGCACACCGGCAAGCGAATATCGCGCTGTACGCAGCGTGGGCAGCACAGAAATTTCAACGCGCAAATCTGACTGCCCATCCGGGCAGATGCACGCGCCGGGTTCGATCTGATATTTTTCAGTTTTATCCGACCGAATCTCCATGAATGTTTGCTCATCCTTGCAATAAGCGGTAATCTCCTGCACCATGCTCCGAAACATGGACGGCATCGAGATACGCAGCCGTTCCTGCCCATTCCACACAATATCCATAGAATTATCCTTGTTGAGGAGCCGAATCAGGAGCAATTTCTCTTTCCAAATATTTTGCATCTTTTTCCCTCATTTTCTGCCGATGTTTCTTTTCGCAAGACTTGCTCATTATTCCAATTTGTAGTATAATCCATTTAAGATTATAAGTTACGCATTGTATATTCAAAAGAGATGCTGCATAACTCGCAGCTTTTTCGACACAACTTGCACGAATCAGTAAGTTTTCGCGTTACCCGGCCTACTTGTATTGGCGCTGCGCTTGCATGATCCAGCTATGAAAACAGCAGGAGCCCGGGATCAGGATCCTGCTGGTGCGCTTTCCATTTTGAACGGTCCGATACCGTCTCAGATTTACGCTGCACTCGCAGAGCGGTTAGTCGTTCATTTCATTCAAATCACCGACGAGCGCATTGAGTTCGTTCAGCATTTCTTTCGCCTCATTGCGTTTATATTTTCCAACGCAGTTCTTTTGAACCACTGCGTAGCTGTTCTCGGCAGATCTCAGCACGCATTCAAAACTTCGACCGAGCTCGTCTTCATAAACACCGTGGCTGATCGAATAGCTGTATCGGAAGCTTATTTCGCCATCACGTTCATCGTACTGCAGCGCACCATACCGGTAGCGAAAATTCTCTTTGGCAATTGCTCTGCAGAGTGGGTATTCATATATTTTTTCTGCTGAAAACGGATACACTGCATCGATTCGGCACGCCTTTGCCTCTGCCTCTAAAATAACCCGGACTAAGTAATTTATATTTTTCGTTCGGAACGGCAGTTCATAAATTACGATTGCCTGTTCTGGAGCACGTCTGACATAATGCAGCTGGTGCTTTTCAAAAAAAGCGATTACATCCGCCTCAGCTCTTTCAAGGAACTGCTCGGTGTCGTGATCCATTTTATGAAGCAGCGCCATTGCGGATTCGTCGTCTCCAAACGCACATTCGCGAATTGCCTGCGTCATTTGTGCATCCGTCGCATGCTCGCCCAGTTCTTCCTGCTTTTTCTCTAGCTTCTGAATCATTTCTTCTGCTGCCGCAGAGCACGACCCATTTCCTCTGAGTTTTTGAATCAGCCTTTGTATTCTGTTTTCCTGCATAACAATTGCTCCTTTTCCTGAAAATCCGCGCTTCTTTAATTACGCTATTATACATCGTGACCAGAATACAGCGTGCTTTTTTGCATAACTTGCATTTTTCTCGACATAATTTGCATCGATTGGACAACTATTATGGTTCAGTATTCTCCTCTGTTTGTTATCATCAACGCTTTAATCTTTGCTATGTGGGCTGTGACCTTCTGCCGCACACTGACGCGGCGTTTTTCCATGCCGGTCACGATTCTGGGGTTTACTCTCCAGTTTCTCGTCTGGCTCATTCCGCCATACTTTATGGGAAACGGATCAATCCTCCGGGCAGTTTATCCCCTGTTTGGGATTGTGCTACCGCTGTTTCTGCTTTTCCGGGATAGGTGGCACAGAATCCTCTTTGTGGCGCTAGGCTGTCTGGTCTTCATGTATATCGCGGATCTTGTCCCATGCGCGATTATTTTCACGCCGGAACAAATGCGCAAGGGGATCGCATTGCAGCCACTGCCGCAGCGGCTGGTTGCCTATGCAATCTGCGTCAGTCTCGACGCGTTTTTGCTGTGGATGCTGGTTCTGTTCATGAACCGCTATAAGAACCGGTTACACGGAAGCGAATGTGTGTTGTATTTGCTGTTTCCATTCAGCCAGTATCTGCTGCTGTTCGGGTGGCTTCGGGTATGCCTGTCCGAGATGACGTTTCCTCGCGCCGGATATGTAATCGCTGCAATGCTCGTCTGCATGGCAGCAGATGTAGCCTTATATATTGCTGTGCGAGGCATGGCACAGCGCAGTGAGCTCAAAGTAAGAAACGACATTCTTTCTGCGCAGATCGACCGACAGAAGGAGCATTATGCGGCTATCACCGCGCAGTATGAAACCATTCGCCGCATGCGGCACGATATCGCCAAGAATCTTTATACCATGCAGGCGCTGCTTCACGCCGAACGATATCAGGACGCCGCAGCATATCTGAGCGAGGTCTCCGCGCAGACGCAGGTACAGGAGCGTCTGGGAGTCTGCGAAAACCCGATCGTGGATGCCTACATATTTTCGCGGTCACAGGAGCTGGAAAAACAGGGATATCGTGTCCAGCTGCGTGTGCGGCTGCCAGAGGCCATCGGGATCTCAAATTCCGACCTCATTATCGCCTTTGCAAATCTGCTGGACAACGCTGCGGATGCCTGCCACGCCTGTGAGGACAAAACGATCTCTCTGACAGCCGCCGTCAACAAGGGCTTTTTGACCATCGAAACGGAAAACGCCTGCCGCACACAGCTGCAGACAAAAAAACGCCGCATCCCGGAGCTGGAACGCGGCATCGGATTTTCAATTTTTCAGGAGCTCGCCCGGAAGTATGACGGCAGCTTCTCGTACCACACCGAAAACGGTCGGTTTACAGCCAGTCTGATCCTGAAAGGAGCTTCTTTTGCACATGTTTGCGATCTGTGACGACGAGCCGCTGCACCGCGAGCGGCTTGTGCGGTCTGTACAGAATCATTTAAACGGACAACATGCGGAGCTGCGGCTTTTTGCTTCGCCGGCAGCGCTTTTACAGGAGATCAGCGCCCACGGATATACCCCGGACGTTGTCATCGTCGATATTCAGATGGGCGAAATGAGCGGCATCGATCTGGCAAAGCGCATCAACGAAGCGCTGCCGCAGTGCGCGGTCATCTTCGCCACGTCGTATCTCGGTTTTGCGACCGAGGTCTATGAAACGGAGCACGCATATTTCATCTTGAAAAGCGAATTTGACCAGCGCATCGGGGCTGCGCTGCAAAAGGCACTGACGCGAAAACCGCTTCCGATTCTACACTACCCTGTATCCCAGGGATTTCGTAACACACCCTGTTCGCAGGTGTTGTGCATGGAACGCATTCTCCGCCGGACGAAGCTCACTCTTCTGGGCGGCGCGGAGGAATGGACACCGCTGACACCCGCGGAGCTTCTGGATGCGGACAGCGCGCAGCGATTTATTCGCTGCCACCAGAGCTACTGGGTCAACTTCCATCAGATCGAGACGATGGAAAACGACTGCTTTTGGCTGCCGGGCGGACTTCGTATTCCCATCAGCCGCACTTATCGCAGCGCCACGCGTGAGCAGTTCTTTTCCTGTTTGCATACATAAACCCACACTGCCAGTTTTGCAGGCAGCGTGGGTTTTTATCTGGTGTTCAGGTACAATTCTATGCGGTCAACGAAATACGCCGCGTTCTCGATCCGCGCGGCTGTATCCGCTTTGGAGATCACGAAAAAATCGTCGTAGTCGCTGTCTGTCCGAACGTCGAACAGAACAGAGATGATCTCCGACATTCGCGTTTCAAAGATTCCTGCTTTGATATAGCGGCGGCGGAACTATGATGTCAGGTTATGACTTCTCTTGTCATGAGCTATGGTTAAAATAGTTGGAAAAGTCGGGGCATCGCCGCGCGATCGTGCGGCGATCACTCATTGCTGCGTCGCAGATGTGTTCTCTCTCCATGCATGGCGGTTTAACATCTGTATTGACCGCAGTGAAGTCAAAGAGTCATGCCGCACGCAGTTCGCTGCAAAAACGCGATATACGCTTCAGCGCTTCGTGGAGTTCATCATCCGAGCAGGTATATGCGATACGGATGAAGCCCTCGCCGCATTCGCCAAAGGCGCTGCCCGGAATGCAGACAACCTTCTGCTCGTCGAGCAGGCGGTTGCAGAACTCGACGCTGCTCAGGCCGAAGCTGCTGATGTCGGCAAACACGTAGAACGCGCCGTTCGGGCGGTTGCAGCGGATGCCGTCGATCTTGGCAAGCCCGTCGAGCAGGATGCTGCGGCGGCGTTCAAAGATCTGGCGCAGTTCTTCGCACAGCTCCGGATGGTCGAGCGCGACGGTCGCCGCGTACTGGCCGGGGGCGTTGGCGCAGGCGTTGAAGTTCTCCTGACACTTGGTCATGCGGTCAACGATCTCCGCCGGGGCCGCGACAAAGCCGATGCGCCAGCCGGTCATTGCGTAGGACTTTGAGAAACTGTTGACGATGACGGTGCGCTCCTTCATGCCCGGGAAGGACGCAATGCAGGGTGCTTCTTCTCCGGCGTAAAGCAGTGTGTTGTAGACGTCGTCGGAGATCACCAGCAGGTCGTGCTTGACGGCCAGCTCTGCGATCTTTGCCATCGTTTCGCGCGTCATAACGGAGCCGGTGGGGTTGTTCGGGGTGTTGATCATCAGAGCCTTGGTGTGCGGTGTGATGAGCTTTTCAATGGCCTCCGGCTGCATTTCAAAATTATGCTCCAGATCCGTGGGAACGCGGACCGCCGTGCCGTCACAGTATGCGACCTGCGCCACGTAGTTCAGCCACTGCGGGTCCTGGATCAGGATCTCGTCGCCCTTGTTCAGCAGGACAAGGAACAGCAGGCTCAGTGCGCCCATGCCGCCGTTTGTGACGATGATCTCGGTGTTCGGGTCATAGTGCAGATCCTTCAGATAGGACTTTTCGGCGATGGCCCGACGGAACGCGAGCGTGCCGGCATTCGGCGTATAGTGCGTGATCCCCTTGTCGAGCGCCTCCTTTGCCGCCTCGCAGACCAGCTTTGGCGTCGGCATATCCGGCTCACCGATGCCGAGGCTGATGACGCCGGTCATGGTGTTTGCGCGGTCAAACATGGCGCGGATTGCGCCCTGCTTCAGAGTTTTGGCTTTTTCATTGATCCATTCCATGATGCTGATGTTCTCCTTTTATCTCTGCACTCTGCCTGTGCCGTCGCCGCCCATGAGCTTTTCCACGTCAGAAACACCGACGCGGTTAAAGTCACCGATCACGCTGTGCTTCAGACAGGAAGCTGCAACTGCAAATTCGAGCGCGGACTGCTTGTCCTCATAGTTGTTCAATCCATAGATCAAGCCGCCCGCAAAGCTGTCGCCGCCGCCCACACGGTCGATAATATCCCGAATTTCGTACTTTTTAGACACATAGAAGTCCTTGCCGTCATTCAGGCACGCCGCCCAGCCGTTCCAGTCCGCGCTGTGGCTCTCGCGCAGTGTGATCGCGATGCACTTCATGTTCGGGTAGGCTTCCAAAACTTTGTTGCCAAGCGCGCGGTACTTTTCGCGGTCCAGCTCGCCGGATTCGACGTTCACATCGACGGTAATTTCGAGCGATTTCTGCACGTCTTCTTCGTTGGCAATCGCCACATCGACGTACTTGGCAAGCTCTCGCATGACCTCGCTGGCCTTTTTGCCATATTTCCAGAGGTTCTTGCGGTAGTTCAGGTCGCAGGAAACGGTGATGTTCCGCTTCTTCGCTTCCTTGACAGACTCAAGAGACAGCTCCATCGCGCTTTCAGAAATCGCAGGCGTAATACCCGTGATATGGAACCAGTCCACACCCTCGAAGGCTTTGTCCCAGTCGATATCGCCCGGCTTTGCCAGCGCGATCGAGGAATACGCGCGGTCATAGACGACCTTGCTCGGCAGTTGGTTTGCGCCGCCCTCCAAGTAATAAATGCCCATACGACCCTCGCCGCGGACGATCTTCTTTGTGCCCACGCCAAAATAGCGCAGCTCGCGGATGCAGGCGTCTGCAATATCGTTCTGCGGCAGAATAGTCAGAAATTCCGCGTCCATGCCGTAGTTTGCAAGGGAGACTGCCACATTCGCCTCGCCGCCGCCGAAGGTAGCCTCGAGCATCGGGCTTTGGAAGAAGCGCTCGTGTCCCGGCGCTTTCAGGCGGAGCATAATTTCACCGAATGTCAGAACTTTCATCTTCGCTCCTCCTTACTTTTGCAGCAGATGCACGGCGAAACCGCCGAACTCATCTTTGAGGTATGCAACTGTCATACGACCGTTTTTATACTTTGCCGAGCTTTCGTCATATGCAAAGCCCTTCTTTGCAAGCTCTGCCACCGCCAGCTCCACAGAGTTGGTGCGGATCGCAATATGACCGTTTTTGCCCTTGAACATGGTCTTCATGACCTCGATGCCGCTGGATGCAAACATCGAAGAGTTTCCGTCTTTGACCGGCAGATCAAACGCTTCGTTCAGCTTCTCGCAGACTGCGGATGCCGCGTCGGCATTCTCGCAGTTCAGACCGATGTGCGCCAGTTCAAAGCCAAGCGCGGCAGATCTCGCCTGCTTGCAAAGCTCCGTGATCTTCTCAAAATTACCGGCTGCAATGTCCGCCTTCGGGCAGACCCAGCTGCCGCCGACCGCGTGGATGAACGGTGCGGCGATGAACTCGCCAATGTTCTGCGTGTTGACGCCGCCGGTCGGGATGAATTTGATCCCGCCGAAGGGACCCGAGAGCGCCTTCATGGCAGAAAGTCCGCCATACACGCCTGCTGGGAAGAACTTTACGACGTTCAGTCCCAGCTTCATGGCTGCCATGATTTCCGTCGGCGTCACGCAGCCGGGCGTCACGGCAACGCCGTTTTCCACGCACCAGCGGACGACTTCTTCGTCAAAGCCGGGGGCAACGATGAACTTCGCGCCGCACTCGACGGCCTTGCGGCACTGGTCGAGCGTGATGACCGTGCCTGCGCCAACTAACATGTCGGGGCAGTTTTCCGCGACTGCCTTGATCGAATCCGCCGCAGCCGCCGTGCGGAACGTGATTTCCATCACGTCCACGCCGCCGGCAATCAAAGCCTTTGCCGTCGCGACCGCGTCCTTTGCATCGTCCAGCACCACGACCGGCACAACAGCCGATGCGGCCAGCCTTTTTAAACTATCCATTTCTTCCTCCTTATTACACAGCCAAAACGCCAGAACATAGGACCTGGGTACAGGGCCTGAATCAGCTCCTGCTTTCGGCAAGCTAATATGTGTATCCTCCGTGAAAAACACGAGCCGGATTTTTTACAAGCAGCGTATGGATTTCATCCTCGCTGACACCGCGTGCTTTCAGCTTCGGAAGCACGCTCTCAAAAATATGCGTAAAGCCCGTTATGTTATCAAAAGAACGGATCGCTTCGAACTTTTTGAAGCTGTTTTTCCCCCAGTCGGAATAAAAGGGGATGTCCTGCGAGATGATGAGCCTGTTGATCCAGCCGCGATCCATAAGCTCCAGCAGATTCCTTACGCGATCCTCCTCCGGCCATAGCACTTCCAACCCAAATCTGTCCAAACCGAGATAAACACCCATGCGCAGCAGCTCTTCCAAATAATCCAGATCATTCGTGTCGCCGACGTGACCGATCACAACTTTGGACAGATCCACGCCTGCCTTTTCAAGAATCAGCGCCTGTTCGAGACCAAGCCGGTCAGCCGCTATGGTATGCGTTGTTACTGGTACGCCGGTAATTGCCGCTGCACGAGCTACTGCCTTTAACTGAAATACATTTACAGGGGTGATCCCGAATCTGTCCGTCGCAGCTTTCAGCATTCCCGCCTTAATATCGGTGCTCTCGCAGCCCTCTTCAATGTCCCGAATAAACAACTCCGATATTTCCTCATACGGTTTATCGATTTGCCAGCTCTCTTCATAGAAGAACAAACCGGTAGCCGCCACAATGTTGACATCGCACGATTCCGAAACCCGCTTTATAAAGCGAATATCCCGTCCCATATTCACGGCTGTCTGATCGACATATGTGCTCAATCCGTATTTTTTTGCTTTTTGAAAGACAGGCTTGATTTTCTCCAGGAAGATATCAGCATGAAACCAATCTGCATAACACCGCTTCATTGAGTTATTCAGTTCTGCAAGGTGTTCATGCATCAGGGTTATTCCCAACTCCCCAGGGCTTACAGGGCCTTTGACGGTATTGACGTAACAGGACATTTCACATCTCCTTTTCTCTCGTTTGTTCTTGATTTCTCAATTGGCGTACAGGTGATAAAGGTGGGGGAGAAAGACCGGACCGGCGACAGTTCTGATTGTGCTCGGAATCTGACAGGCTAGGTGGTGAAGGGTCCCAGCATGTGTTTGTGTTCCATCAGCACAAAGATCGTATGGCTCTTGGAAACACACTTTTTTCCTTTGAGTTCGAGTAAGATGCTTTCCAGTTCTGTAATATCCCTTGCGTACAGTCTCAACTGATAGTCATACTCTCCTGTAATCGCATAACAGTCAACGATGTTCTCTTTTGCATTTACAAACTCAAGCAGTTCGTTTACCCTTGAATACTGATCAACAACAAGCAGTACAAATGCCTGGACAGAACTGTTAATCTTCTGTGGATTCAATTGAATCGTGAATCGCTCGATTATGCCGTTTTCGCGCAACCTGGAAATCCGTTTGTTGACTGCCGGTATGGATAGATTGACCTTTTTTGAGATGTCAGTCGCAGAGCAGCGTGCGTCCTCTGCCAAAATCCGAAGCAATTGAGCATCGATGCTGTCCATAAAAAATCCCCCTTTAGTAGTCAGAAGGTCTATTATGTTCTTAAAGCAGAAAGCACTGTGTCAAAGCCTCAACGCGAACTCGGAACATTTTTTAACCATTCTACGTAGAATTCTTTGGTTTTTCAAGCATTTTTAAGCATTTCGAACAATAATAAACTTTTTCTTGCATTCAACTTAATTTTACTCCATTATCCTTCCGTTTTGAAGCAGTAAGATTAAAAAAATAAACCAATTTTTATGCCGCCGCTCTTTGTGCAGGTTTTACAGTATTATGATGTGTTTTGCGCACCGACAGTGAGGCATCTTTCAGCCGCAATTGGAAATTCGCATCCTGCCCGTATTTCGCCCTTACGGTTGCTCCTGCACTAGGGATGAAAGTTGTCTGACAACTTGTCTTTTTATAAAAACATCAAACTGCAAAATATTGCACATCTCCAAAATTCAACAAATAATTCTGTTTTTATTGACATCTTCAAATGATACTGCTATTTTTGAATGCAAGATGTTCCCTCTGTAGCGCTGCAGCCTACAGACGACATCCCAGCTAAGCGTTTTCTTAGCGCGAAAAAATCAGTTATATGTGATGTGAGGATGGAGGAATTTACTTTGAAAAAACTTACTGCTTTATTTCTTGCCCTGCTGATGTTGGTCAGTATGTGTGCCTGCGCGTCTCCTGCTTCTACAGAGGATGATGCCTATCAGGCGAAAGTCGCACTTTGCCTGGTCACTCCTGTGAATGATGGAGCATGGAGTCAGCTCGCTTATGACGCTGTTATGAAAGCAAAGGATACCTACAACATCTCCGTAAAATATACGGAAAACATCAAGCCTACCGAGATGGAAGCAGTTTTCACGGACTATGCATCTCAGGGATATGACCTGATCATTGGGCATAGTTTTTCTTTCGGCGATGCGGCTCTGGCCGTTGCAGAACGCTATCCTGATACAAAATTCATCGTTATCGACGGAACGGTCAGCTCCGAGAACGTCGCATCCTACACGCTCAAGATGCAGGAGGTCGGATATCTGGAGGGCATTGCGGCTGGAATGATGACAAAAACAAATAAAGTCGGCTTTGTCGCGGGTCTGGTCGGTCCGGCTATCATCAAGGTTGCTGAGGGGTACAAATTAGGCGTTCAGGCTGTGAATCCGAATTGTGATGTCTATACTGCATATACCGGCTCAACGGAAGATGTGCAAAAGTCCAAGGAGGCCGCGCAGGCCATGATCGACAAGGGTGTGGATCTGATCGGCGGCGGCGGGAATGCGTCCAATGCAGGCATGATAAAGGCATGTGAGGAAGCGGGCGTTTATGCTTTCGGCGAGCTTGAGCAGCAGAATCTTGCTCCGGAAACAGTTATTTTCTGTAACATGAACAACATTGAAAACCTTGTTCTTCAGGCGGTCAAGGATACGATTGACGGGGATTTCCAGGGCTGCATTCGGGAATATGGCATTGCTGCAGATGTTGCGCAGCTGACCGAATATAACTCGCATGTTCCGCAGGAGGTAAAGGATAAGCTGGCGGAATGCATGGATCAAATGCGCTCCGGTGAACTTGATATTCCGATGATCACAGAGATCTCGGACGATATTATCCATTGACTGATTGGGTCCTACGCAGCACAAGGAAGAATCTGGCAAAATGAGCGGGTGCAATCCGATATGGCGTCCGTTTCATACCGCAGTGGTTCTTTCACTTAAGATCTCCGTGGCGTGCGGCAGAATCATCTGGGATGCATTCTGCCGCATTTCCACTACTACCTAACAGGAGACATAAAAACATGGCGTTATTGGAAATGAAAGGGATCACCAAGCTTTTTTACGGGATCCCTGCCAACGATCACATTGATCTGTCTGTAGAGGAGAGCGAAATTCACGCGCTTCTCGGTGAAAACGGCGCAGGAAAAACAACCCTTATGAATATTCTATACGGCTTGTATCACTGCGACGAAGGCGAGATCTGGTGGAATGGTGTCAAACAGGACTTTCAGAAGCCGCTGGATGCTATCGCCTGCGGCATCGGCATGGTGCATCAGCATTTTATGTTGGTTCGACCGATGACTGTCTTACAAAATATCATTCTGGGAATGAAAGTCGAAAGTTACCCGTTTATAAAGAAAAAAGACATTGCGAAGAAAATCAAAGCGCTGTCACAGAAATACGGCTTGGCCGTGGATGTCGATAAACGGATCGATGAGCTCTCTGTTGGCGAACAGCAGCGTGTCGAGATCCTAAAGGCGCTCTACAGAAACGCAAAGCTTCTTGTTCTGGACGAACCCACTGCCGTCTTGACGCCACAGGAAACAGAGGTTCTGTTCTCTGTTTTGAGATCACTCAAGGAAGACGGGCACAGTATCATTCTGATTTCTCACCGGCTTGCTGAGATCATGGAAATTACGGATAAGATCACGGTTCTGCGCAGCGGAAAAAGAATTGACACGCTTACAACCGCAAAATGTACGGAAGCGCTTCTGTCCCAGCTTATGATCGGCCGACAGATTCGTACAGACAAAATTGAGTATGCCGAAAAGCCGCGTCCGGAGCGTGTATTGGATGTGCGGGGGCTTACGCTTAAAAACCCCAACGGCAGCAAGAATCTTCTGGATCAGGTTTCGTTCTGCCTCCATTGCGGAGAAATTCTCGGTGTGGCCGGAGTGGATGGGAACGGTCAAAACTATCTCGCTGAATTTCTTTGCGGGATTCGCAGACAGGATTCGCAATGCGTTTCTTTCAAAAATCAGTATATTGACAGACTGAACGTGCGGCAGCACTTTGAGCTTGGAATTTCCTACATCCCGGATGACCGTCATCGTGATGGATTGATTCTGGATAAGAGTATCTCGGATAATTTGATCCTGCGTGATTATCGGACTCCAAAAATCTCAAAATTCGGCGTCGTCAACGAAAAGAACGTACTCGACTTTGCACGGGCTGCAATTGAAAAGTTTGACATTCGCGTACACGGACCGGGCGAACGTGCTGGAAATTTATCAGGCGGCAACCAGCAGAAAATTATCCTAGCTCGGGAAATTGGCGATTCGCCCGATCTGCTGATCGCTATGCAACCCACACGTGGACTTGATATCGGCGCATCAAGTTATGTACGGACGTGTATGCAGAACCTCCGAGACCGTGGTAAGGGTGTGCTCCTGATTTCGACGGATCTTGGTGAGATCATGCAGGTTTCCGGCCGAATCGCCGTAATGTATGAAGGGAAAATTATGGGCATTGTAGAAAACTCCGCCGAATTAAAAGCCGAAACACTGGGCCTTATGATGGGCGGCCGCCCTGTGGAGGAGGTTATTGCGGAATGAAGCAAAGGTTTATTAGAATTGCGTCCTCCGTCGCCGCAGTACTGCTGCTTGCTGTTGGATTGATATGGCTCTGCCATGCCGATCCGATTGAGGCGTTCGGATATTTTTGTTATGGGCTGTTCGGTTCGCTTAACGGGTTCGCCGAGATATTCGTAAAGGCAACTCCGCTAATCCTGATGGGATTAGGCGTTTCCATTTCATTTCAAACCGGCTTTTTCAATATCGGTGCAGAGGGGCAGTTTTACATGGGCGCACTGATGGCAACGTTTGTTGCTATCAAGCTTCCAGGGCCGCCATGGTTTCGCTGCATCCTTGCTATATTTGTCGCATTCATATTTGGCGGGGTGTGGGCATTTATTCCTGCGATCTTAAAAAACAGGTGGGGGATCAGTGAAACCGTTAATACGATCATGTTCAACTATATTGCCACGATGTTTGTCGGGATCGCGATCCGCGGTGTTTTGATGGATAGCGCGGATTACCTGCCGCAGAGCGCAAAGACAGACTGTAATCTTCCTCTTCTTCTGCTTCCAACTCGCTTTCACCTTGGTTTTTTTATCGCCGTGGTGATAGCTCTCCTAATCTGGTTCGTTATGTATAAAACAGTGCTGGGCTATGAACTGAAAGTCAGCGGCAGCAACCCGAGAGGCGCATTCTGTGTTGGTATACCCGTCCAAAAAAGCCTTTTAACGGCAGCTATTCTGAGCGGCGGTCTGTCTGGCATTGCAGGCTCTGTTGAATTGCTGGGTGTCCAGCACCGCCTAATGGAGAATCTTTCTGCCGGAAACGGTTTCACCGCGATCCTGATCGCGCTTCTTGCAAAGAACCACCCATTGGGAGTCATTTTGGTTTCAATTTTGTATGCCGCGCTGCAAGTCGGTGCAAATACCATGCAACGTCAAATGGGTATCCCGTCATCTATTGTCAGTATTTTGATTGGCTTTATTGTTTTTCTGATCCTATCCAAGGACTTTTGGGAACTGCACACTCGCGCGAAGAAAAAAACGGAGGTGAGTAAGCATGAGTGAACTCCTGCAACTTACATTCTGGGCAACATTTTTATCTGCCGCAGTACGCACAGCGATTCCGATTCTGTGCGCTTCCATTGGCGAAGACATTTCAGAGAAAGCCGGCATCATTAACGTTGGTTTGGAAGCAGTCATGCTGGTTGGAGCTTTTTTTGGGTTTGCGGCAGCCTATTTGACGCGCAGCCTGTTCTGGGGGTTCGTCGTCGGTATGCTCGCAGGTATGCTTTTGAGCCTGCTTCACGCATTCCTATCAGTTTACCTGAAGCAGGACCAGAACGTCGCGGGCGTCGCACTGAACCTGCTTGCTACAGGGCTTACCAGCTATATTTTCCAACTGATGGTCAACCGGTATGGGATCCCGCAGATTGAAACATTAAAGAGTGTTCCTATTCCGCTTCTCAGTAAGATTCCTCTGATTGGTGATGCGCTGTTCAATAAGGATATTGTAGTCTATTTTTCATATCTTCTGGTCGTCTTTCTGGTGTTTTATTATAAAAAGACCATCTGGGGTATGTCTCTTTGCGCGGTCGGCGAAAATCCCCGCGCGGCAGACGCCGTTGGTATTTCCGTATATAAGAATCAGTACATGGCAGCTGCCGTCAATGGGCTGCTAGGCGGCCTCGGCGGTGCTTACCTGCTGCTTGGGCAGCTTGGTATCTTCTTTGAAAACATTACTGCAGGCCGCGGCTATATCGCTCTGGCGGTAGTAGTATTTGGCCGGCGCAATCCCATAGGAATCCTTTTGGCTGCACTTTTTTTCGGCGCAGCGGAGGCTTTTCAGTTCCGACTGCAGATTTTGGGGATATCGCTCCCGATTCAGGTCTTTACAGGGTTGCCATATGTTCTGACTGCGCTCTCACTGCTGCTTGTCGCACGAAGCAAAAGAGACGGTACGCCTGCTGCCTTGGGAGTTGCGTATGATCGCATGTCCCGATAAGAAAATCACAGAGAGGTTTTTATGAATACATCTATTTTTGCACTGAAGGGGCACATTATCCACACCCCGACCCCGAAAGGGTTTGAGATCTTCGAGAACTCCTATGTTGTCTGTAAAAAAGATACCGTCATCGGCATATTCAAGGATTTGCCAGAGCAATATCAGGCGATCCCCATTTTTGATTATTCGGGAAAGCTGATCATTCCAGGTATGGCGGATATTCATCAGCATGCACCGCAATATGGCTTTCGCGGGTTAGGAATGGCTCTGGATTTGGATAGTAATTGGAACACTTGGTTCATGCAGTACTCTTTACCGGAGGAACGCCATTTCAACGACCTGAACTACGCTGAACTGGCATATGAAAAATTCACAAATGACCTGCTTAGATCTACTACGACCAGAACGTGTACGTTTGCAACGATCCATCGCCCCGCGACAGAGCTTTTGATGCAGAAGCTTGCTGATAAGGGATTTGTGGCATATGTCGGCAAGCTGAATATGGATCGAAATTCCATTGAAGGATTGCAGGAAACAACGGAAGAATCTCTGCGGGAAACTAGAACATGGCTTGAGAACACATGCGAAAAATACGAATACGTTAAGCCGATGATCACGCCTCGATATATACCATCCTGCACAGATGCCTGTATGGAAGGTCTGCAGGCTCTCATTCATGAATTCGGTGTTCCTACTCAATCCCATTTAAGCGAAGGCTTGGACGAAATTGAATGGGTCAAGCAGTTAAAACCGGAAATCTCTTTTTACGGACAGGCCTATGATATGTACGATATGCTGGGTTCGGTCGTGCAGAGCGTACAGGCGCATTGTGTCTTCCCAACACCGGAGGAATTTGAATTAATGTCTAGAAGGAAAAAGCTCTGGGTTGCGCATTGCCCACAAAGCAACATGAACGCAAACGGCGTTGCAGCGCCGATCCGCAGGTACCTGGACGCTGGAATCCATGTCGGTCTTGGTACGGATATTGCTGGCTCGAATACGCTGAGTATGTTCCGCACAATCTCGGATACGATTGTCGCCTCCAAAATCTATTGGAACAGCATGGAAAGAAAAGGAGATCCGTTCGCCGAGAAGACTTACTTGACCGTTTCTGAGGCGTTTTACCTTGCCACAAAGGGCGGTTGCTCATTTTGGGGAAAAGCCGGCAGTTTTGAAGAAGGCTCTCTTTTCGATGCCGTTGTTATTGACGATGCGCCTTTGTGGGATTTCAATAACAGAAGCCTCCGTCAAAGAATCGAACGAGTGGTATTCCAAGGAGACGAGCGGCATACGGTTGCCAAATTTATTAATGGCCGAAAGGTTTACGGATAAGCCGCACACCGCTGCGACCCCGAAAGCATCTGAATATCTGAGTCTTTTTTCTAAAATCAATCGCCACCTCTTTCATTTCAAAAAGAGGTGGCGATTAATCTTATAGTCAATAAACGTTGTATTTGAAAAGAACTGTGAGCACATAATTGGGCGATTCTCCGCATCGAAACACAGGCTACGCATATATAAAAGTGGAATATCTTCGGGTGGATGAAACCGGCGGATATGCGCTAAGGAATCTTTATCGACTGTCCCAAGCTTCAACTCGTCTCGGTTTGACCGAATTCCCATGGAATGAAAGAACGCCATTCGCAAATCTGCGTCGGGGTCATACGCTACATTCCATTCTTCCTCCGTTGAAAGAAATTTAGATGGAAAACAATCTTCCAGTAAAACTGTAAAGTGCCCGTCTGCTCGGAACAGCAGATACCGCAGGATAATCTCCTCCTGTTCCGAAATCTCCAAGATTGGTGCATAATAACCGCCGGCGGGTTGACGGATGATCGTTACGGGATCGCAGGATGGAAGAAAGCCTTTCGCCCTGATCATTGACTGAATGTCAAAAAAATACAGGAGGTTTTCTTTTTCATTGACCGGAGGATTCAAAAGATAGGTCCCGCTTCCTTTTTTTCGAATTAAATAGCCTTCAAATTCCAGCTTTTGAAGAACCTCTCTGATTGTCGCTCTGCTGACGTGATAGTGCTCCGCCAGCTTCAACTCAGATGGAATCTTCTGCCCTTTTTTCGCTGTGGAAAAAAAGCGAATCATGGACTCATGGATTTGAATCTGGTTGGTTGCACGAAACAGGTGCGACGACATGTCTGATGACAGTTCTTCTGCAAGCGCTACTTTCTGCCGCTTAATCACGATAACCCCTTTCTATATCTATATCGCTGCCAAGATAATTACACAAATACTTGCTGCAAAACAAAACGAGTAAGCACGTAATCCTTGACTGCTCGCTGCGCACCTTTACCGGCGGTCATCATTTTCGTGACCTCACGAAAATGATCCGATACTTCTATTCCGCTGGTTTTGCAAGAATCAATAGCACGCCCGATTGCCTTATCAAAGTTCTCCCATCGTTCATAGCCGAGAAGCGGCATGAGATCCCGTGCATACCAGAATTCAATATGTGCCTCCTGGTCACTATGTATTACAAGGTCAAATTGTTCTTTGATTTGACCGACTCTCTTTTTATCCGTTATTTGACCCCCATTACATTCGCCGCAAGCACTTCGTCCAGCAAATCTCTCACTTTTACAGAAACGGACACGCTTTTTCCTGCTTTCGACAGCGAGTAATTTCCATGCGTAGAATGGCAGCTATCGTTTTCTGACCGAAGTCGTCGAGTAAGGTCTTTCAGTCGTTCAGGGGATATGGTTCTCATACCTCGTTTTGGATTTCTCTTTCATTGTATTGCTGAGAACGAATTTCGTCAAGGTATTACCAAGAATCAGTTCTATAAAATATTACAACTGTATAAATTCCCACAAAAAGCCTTTCGCTTTGCTATTGACGCAGACAATGAAGCGTGATAGTCGCTGTCATAGGCTTCGGTCTCCTCGTTCCATGCGCGGCCGGTCCAGCCGTCGCTGATGATCTGCGTGCGGTAGATGCCGTAGGTGCTGAGGAAGAATGCCTTGCGCAGGTAATCCGTGCCGATGGCCCAGACCTTCTTGCCGTCGGGGCTGGTGATGCCTTGGTGGTAACGACATTCTTTACGTTCACAAGGCCAGCGCCCTGTTCGCGCGGAGAGAACTCCGAGCCGGTGCTGTTGGTGCCGGGCACGGCAGAGTCTTTCTCTGATCGCCGAGCAGCAGACCGAGATGCTTTCCCAGCCGGAGACGCTGCGGCATCTGATCGCGCTCACGCTCAACCGCGGCTCGGAGCTTCCGTCGGAGGTGCAGGATTTTGAGAACCTGCTGCAGTTCCTCGCGGTCTATCCGTGCAGCGTGCAGACGAAGTGGCTCTGCTCCCAGCTCTGGCGGCAGCCGGAGGTCTATTTCGAGCGATACCAACAGCTGCTTGCCCTCTGCACCCCCCGTCATTCAGGCCCACGAGGCGGCGCTTCAGGCCGAATTCGACGCTGCCGCCGCGCAGACGCGGGCGGCGCTGGCCGGGGAACCCACAGACTTCATGCAGCAGTTCGGGATGCAGCATCTTGCGCTCGACCAGATGGTCGTCTGCCCCAGCGCCGCTTTTTTCAACGGCATCGGCCTGTCTCCCGCCACGATCTCCCACCACATGAGCTCGCTCGTGTCCGCCGGTTTCATCCACGTGGACAAGCAGAACCCGCGCGTCAGCTATTCCATCAATCAGGATTTCATCAAAAGCTTCATACAGAATCTCAGCAATACGCTTCTCTGATAAAATAGTACGAACCCGCGCAGCTTCAACCTTGAGGCTGCGCGGGTTCTGCTTTGGCGAAAGAAATCCCGCAAACAAGTGACCGGCTTGTCTGCGGGGGATTCTTTATCAATATGAGGGGAAAATGAAAAAGTGTTTATCGCTTCTTGCAGGATTATCATAGCAAGGGTTTATTAAAAAACTTAGAGGCAAGTTTTTAAATAACTATTAAATTCGAAATTTCTTTTTTCGATCAAATGTTTACAAAAATATCACAATTTTCGGCCCTGCTCCCCCTTGACAAATTCCGGGTACAGGACTATGATGAAGCCAAAATGAATTAGCACTCATGAATATAGAGTGCTAACACTGGAAGAAGAGGTGTGAACTATGAACGCACAGAACTATACGCAGAAATCTCTGGAGGCCATTCAGGCCGCCCAGAAGCTGACCATTGAAAACCAGAACCAGCAGATCGAGCAGATCCATCTGCTGGCCGCGCTTTTGAAGCAGGAAAACGGCCTTGTGCCGCAGCTGCTGAAAAAGATGGGCGTGACGCTTGAAAGCTTTGAGGCTGCGGTGGACGCGGAGCTGGCGAAGCTGCCGCGCGTGACCGGCTCGGGCCGCGAGGCGGATAAATATTATGTTGCGCGCGCCGTCGACACGGCGCTGAACAGCGCGGAGGACATCGCGAAGCAGATGAAAGACGAATATGTCTCCGTCGAGCATCTGTTTTTGTCCCTGATCGAAAACGCGGACGCGGTGCTGAAAAGCCTGTTCCGTCCGTACCAGATCACGAAGGAGGCCTGCCTGCAGGCGCTGCAGTCGGTGCGCGGCAGCCAGCGCGTGACGTCCGACACGCCGGAGGATACGTATGAGGCGCTTGCCAAATACGGCACGGATCTGGTCAAGCGTGCACGGGAGCAGAAGATGGACCCGGTCATCGGCCGTGACGACGAGATCCGGAATGTCATCCGCATCCTGTCCCGCAAGACGAAGAACAACCCCGTTCTCATCGGCGAACCGGGCGTCGGCAAGACGGCCATCGTCGAAGGGCTTGCACAGCGCATTGTCGCAAACGAGGTGCCCAAGTCTTTGCAGGACAAAACGATCTTCTCGCTCGATATGGGCGCATTGATTGCAGGCGCGAAGTACCGCGGTGAATTTGAAGAGCGTCTGAAGGCCGTGCTGGCCGAGGTCAAGAAGTCCGAGGGCCGCATCATTCTGTTTATCGACGAGCTGCACACCATTGTCGGCGCGGGCAAGACCGAAGGCTCGATGGACGCAGGCAATCTGTTAAAGCCGATGCTCGCGCGCGGCGAGCTGCACTGCATCGGCGCGACGACGCTGGACGAATACCGCCAGTATATCGAAAAGGACCCCGCGCTCGAGCGCCGGTTCCAGACCGTTCTGGTGCAGGAGCCGACGGTGGAGGATACCATCGCCATCCTGCGTGGTCTGGAGTCCCGGTACGAGGTCTTCCACGGCGTCAAGATCACAGACAACGCGATCATCGCCGCCGCGACGCTCAGTAACCGCTATATTACCGACCGCTTCCTGCCCGACAAGGCCATTGACCTCATTGACGAGGCCTGCGCCATGATCCGCACGGAAATGGACTCTATGCCGACCGAGCTGGACGTTATCAACCGCAAGATCATCCAGATGCAGATCGAGGAAGCAGCGCTCAAGAACGAGGACGACGAGCTTTCCAAGGCGCGGCTGACGGAGCTGCAAAAGGAACTGGCCGAACAGCGCGAAACGTTCAACTCCATGAAGGCCAAGTGGGAAAATGAGAAGAACGCTATCGGCCGCGTGCAGCAGCTGCGCGAACGCATCGAGCAGATCAACCGCGATATTGAATCTGCCGAACAGAGTTACGATCTCGAAAAGGCCGCGAAGCTGAAGTACGGCGATCTGCCCGAAGCGAAAAAGCAGCTGGAGCAGGAGGAACGGCTGGCGCAGAGCGGCAAGGAGACGAGCCTGCTCCGCAACAAGGTCACGGAGGAGGAAATTGCCAAGATCATCGAGCGCTGGACGGGTATCCCGACCGCAAGACTGATGGAGGGCGAACGCGACAAGCTGCTGCATCTCGAAGATACGCTGCACAAGCGTGTTGTCGGCCAGGATGAGGCCGTGCGCGTCGTCTCCGAGGCCATCCAGAGAAGCCGGGCCGGCATTCAGGACCCGAACCGGCCGCTCGGCTCGTTCCTGTTCCTTGGCCCTACCGGCGTTGGCAAGACAGAACTGGCCAAGACGCTGGCAGAGGCGCTGTTTGACGATGAAAAGAATCTGGTGCGCATCGATATGTCGGAGTATATGGAGAAGTTCTCCGTGTCGCGTCTGATCGGCGCGCCTCCCGGATACGTGGGCTATGAGGAGGGCGGCCAGCTGACCGAAGCCGTGCGCCGCAGACCGTATTCCGTCATTCTGTTTGACGAGATCGAAAAAGCGCACCCGGATGTGTTCAATATCCTGCTGCAGGTCCTCGACGACGGCCGCATCACCGACTCGCAGGGCAGAACCGTGGACTTCAAGAACACCATCATCATCCTGACCTCGAATCTCGGTTCGCAGGCTATTCTGGACGGCATCACGCCGGAGGGTGAAATTTCGGAGGCTGCGAAAAACGAGGTGCAGACGCTTCTGCGCCGCAATTTCCGCCCGGAGTTCCTCAACCGGCTGGACGAGATTGTGTTCTATAAGCCGCTGTCGAAGGAGAATATCACCGGCATTATCGACTTGCAGATCGCGGCGCTTAATAAGCGCCTTGCCGACAAGCAGCTCAAGTGCGAGCTGACCCCGGCGGCAAAGAGCTTTGTCATCGACGCGGCCTATGACCCGCAGTTCGGCGCAAGACCGCTGCGCCGCTACCTGCAGCACACGGTCGAGACGCTTCTTGCGCAGCGCATCCTGCGCGGCGACGTGCTCCCCGGTCAGACGCTTGTCTGCGACGAGCAGAACGGCGAGCTGGTCATCAGCGCGAAATAAAATACAAACGCCCTGCCGCAGCTCTCTGCGGCAGGGCATGAAAAACTCCGGGCCTTTCAGGCCCGGAGTTTTTTACGGTAAGACGCATGGCAGGACTGCACACCCTTCTCCGAATGGATGCTACACCCGTTACCCGGACAGCCAGCTCCGAAACGGCAACCTTGCGGCACACAGGGTAGACTGCTTAGTGCTGCTTGGTTCCCCACCTGACACGGTTCACAGAGCCCTATTGCGCAAGACCAGATCTTCAACACCGCTTATCTGGGTCAGACGACACAGCATACACCCTCGGTCGGGAATTCCTCCCCGCTGTAGCGGATTGCGGGTAACAGGGCACCGCTATCTCCCCAAGTAGTGCAGCCTTGCCATACGTCTCGCCGTTTTGCGTTCAGTCAAGCTTGCTCTCGACAAAATCGACCAGCTCGCCGACGGTCGCGATCTTTTCCTCCAGCTCCAGATCGACGCCGAGCTGCTCTTCCAGATCCATGACCATCTCGACGGTATCCAGCGAATCGACGCCGAGGCTTTCGAACGTGGTGTCGCGGGTGATCTCGTCTGCCGGAATATCGAGCTGCGAGGCAAGATACGCCTGAATCTTCTCAAACATCTTGAATTCCTCCGTTGTTACGGTTTCAAATTGCATAAGACTATGATACGAATATTTTTCCGGTTGTCAAGCATAAAAGTGTAAATATTCTGTGTTTTCGAAATTCTTTCATGGCAGGTCCTGCCTTCTTAGTTCAAAAAGTCGCGCAGCTTCTTGCTTCTGGACGGATGGCGCAGCTTGCGCAGGGCCTTGGACTCGATCTGGCGGATGCGTTCGCGCGTGACGTCGAACTCCTTGCCGACCTCCTCGAGCGTGTGCGGCTTGCCGTCGGTCAGACCGAAGCGCATCCGCAGCACCTGCTCCTCGCGCGGGGTCAGCGTGGACAGGACCTCCTCAAGCTGTTCGCGCAGCAGCGTGTAGGACGCTTCCTCCGACGGCTGCGAGGCTTCGTCGTCCTGAATGAAGTCGCCCAGATGGCTGTCCTCCTCCTCACCGATCGGCGTTTCGAGGGAAACCGGCTCCTGCGCAATTTTCAGGACTTCTTCGACCTTGCTCTCCTCAATGTGCAGCTCGTCCGCGATCTCCTTCGTCGTCGGCTCACGGCCCAGCTTCTGCACCATGGAGTGCGACGTGCGCAGCACACGGTTGATCGTCTCGACCATGTGCACCGGAATGCGGATCGTACGCGCCTGGTCGGCGATGGCGCGGGTGATGGACTGCCGGATCCACCAGGTCGCATAGGTGGAGAATTTATAGCCCTTTGTATAGTCGAATTTTTCAACAGCCTTCATCAGGCCCAGATTGCCCTCCTGGATGAGATCGAGCAGCTGCATCCCCCGGCCCACGTAGCGCTTTGCGATCGACACGACGAGACGCAGATTGGCCTCAGACATACGCTTGCGTGCGTCCTCGTCGCCCTCGGCCATTTTTTTCGCGATCTCCTGCTCCTCCTCAGGCGTCAGGAGCTTGATGCGGCCGATCTCCTTGAGGTACATCCGCACAGGGTCGTCCAGCTTGGCGTTTTCCACGTCCTCGGGCAGCGCCTCCGGCTCGTCCAGATCCGCGGGCAGGCCCTCGTCCTCGATGGCCTGCATTTCACTGAGCGTGGGGTTGTCCATATCAGCTGTGCCGATGAGGTCCAGCACGTCGGAGACGTCGATCTCGATGCCGGCCTGCTCAAGAATGTCATAGAAGCGCTCGGTCTGGTCCTGCGTGGCGTCCACGTCGTCGAGCGTTTCAACCAGATGCTTGGAGGAAACCTTTCCGGTCTTTTTCGCCTCGGTAATCAGCGCTTCGAGTTTTTGCCGGTTTTCTGCCGTGAGATCCATCTTCTGCAGAAGTTCCATTTCTTTTCCCATTGCTTACCCTCCATACTGTTTTGTTGATTTCATCTGCTCAGCCAGCAGCCGCAAATTTTCCTCCGAGCGCGTCAGGCTCCGACCCTCATATTCTTCCTGGATCACGCGCAGATAATCCGCGAACGCTTCATCAGAAACGGGAGCGGTGTCCCGGCTCATCACATAGGACAGGTGCGCCATTTCCTCCGGCGTGAGATCCGGCCCCAGCGCGGCAAGCGAAACGGGCCGCCCGGACTGTACGCGCTGGCGCAGGTCGGCCAGCACCCGGCCGAACAGGTCGACCGAAAACGCCTCCGCCGGGAGCTTCACGTTCGCGATCAGCTCCGGCTCACGCAGGAGCGTGCAGATCAGGCCCTCCTCGGCGGTCGCGGAACGGAGATTGTCATAGCGGATGGCGCGGGTCTTCGGCGCACGCTGGCGCGCGATGTCCAGCTCCTGCGCCTCCTGCTTTTTCTGCTCGATGGCGCGGGCCTTGCGGTAGGCCTTTTTGATTTCCAGCTGCATGGCCTCCGGCGTGATGCCGGCGGCCTCTGCCGCGCGCCGTCCATAGACCTCGCGCTGCACCGCGTTCGGGAACGTGGCGATGAGCGCGGCGGCCTGATTCAAAAATTCCACGCGCTGATCGTCGAGCGTCAGGTCATATTTGCGCTTGAGACTGTCCAGCCGGTACTCCGCCTGATTCTGGCAGGCGTCCAGCAGCACCTCAAAGCGCTGCGCGCCGTATTTTTTCAAAAACTCATCCGGGTCCTTCGCGCCCTGCATCCGCAGGACGCGCACCTGAATGCCGGTCTTTTCGAGCATCGGGATGGCGCGGCGCGTGGCGTTCTGCCCGGCCTCGTCGCCGTCGTAGGTCAGAATGACCTGATTGGTGTACTTGGCGAGGATATTCGCGTGCTCCTCCGTCAGAGACGTGCCGAGCGACGCGACGGCGCAGTCGAACCCGTACTGGTGCAGGGCGATGGCGTCCATATAGCCCTCGGTCAGAATGATGCGCCCCTGCTTGCTCTTGCGGGCGATGTTGAGCGCGAATAAATTCTTGCGCTTGTTGAAGATGATTGTTTCGGGCGAGTTCAGGTATTTCGGTGTGGAATCGTCCATCACGCGGCCCCCGAAGCCGATGATATTGTTCCGGATGTCGATGATGGGGAACATGAGCCGGTTGCGGAACCGGTCGTACACGCCGCCGTTTTTGCCCCGCAGGGAAAGCCCCGCGTCGACCAGCTCGTCGAGCTTATAGCCCTTTTCCTTCATCGCGTCCGTAAGCGAGGCCCACGCGTTCGGGCTGAAGCCGAGGCCGAAGCGTTTAACGGTTTCCATGCTGAGCGCCCGCTTTTGTATGTACGCCTGCGCTTCGGTTCCGGCAGGGGAGAACAGCTGCTGGCGGAAGAACCGCGCCGCGTCCTTGCACAGCGCCCAGAGGCGCTCCTGCTTCTGGTACTGCGAGCGATAATTCTCGTCCTCCGGGACCTCCAGCCCCGCACGCTTTGCAAGAAACCGTACCGCGTCGGGATAGTCCAGCCCCTCGATCTGCATGATAAAGTTGATCACGCCGCCGCCCGCGTGGCAGCCGAAGCAGTAATAAATCCCCTTGTCCGGCGCGACGGAGAACGACGCGGTCTTTTCCGAGTGGAACGGGCAGAGCCCGAAGAGGTTCGAGCCACGGCGCGTCAGGCTGACATACTGCCCCACGACCTCGTCGATGGGATTGCGCTCGGTGAGCGCGTCCAGAAACGGCTGCGGAAACGCCACGGGATCGACCTCCTTTCAGAATGTGTGGGCATCTGCCCCTGCAAAAATCGCGCGCGGCAGCGGATCACCGCACCTGCCACGTCGCGGGAATAAACAGCTCCGAATACTTATAGACCGCGTAGCGGTCGGTCATGCCGGCAATGTAGTCGCAGACGATGCGCTCCATGCCGTCAAAGTCCAGCTGCGGGAGAAAATCCGGCGGCAGCCTTTCGGGGTTTTTCATGTAATACTCAAACAGCCTGCACAGCATATCCTTCGCCTTCGATTCCTCACCCTTGGCGACGGGATTCGTATAGACGCGGGCAAACATGAACGTGCGCAGCTGATCCATGGCCTGCGCCACGTCCGGCTGCATACCGAGCGTGCCGGTCAGCAGCGTGTTTTCGATCATGTTCTCGACCAGCGTGTTGATCCGCTGCGAATGCGAGTGCCCGAGGATTTCCGCGATCTGCGCCGGGATATCGGCCTCGGTCAGGATCCCGGCGCGCATGGCGTCGTCGATATCATGGTTAATGTACGCAATGCGGTCGGACGTGCGCACGATCTGGCCCTCGAGCGTCTCGGGGATAAAGTCTCCCGTGTGGCCGAGAATGCCCATGCGCACCTCATAGGTCAGGTTCAGCCCCGCGCCGTCGCGTTCGAGCTTGTCCACCACGCGCAGCGACTGTTCGTTGTGGCGGAAGGGCTTGTCCAGCATACTGGACAGCGCCTTTTCTCCCGCGTGGCCGAACGGCGTGTGGCCCAGATCGTGGCCGTAGGCCGCGGCCTCCGCCAGATCCTGATTGAGCCGCAGCCCGTGGCAGATTGTCCGCGCGATGCGCGCGACCTCCAGCGTGTGGGTCATGCGGGTGCGGTAATGGTCGCCCTCCGGCGATAAAAACACCTGCGTCTTGTGCATCAGACGGCGGAAGGATTTGCTGTGGAGAATGCGGTCGGCGTCGCGCTGGTAGCAGGTACGCACGTCGTTGTCGTCCTCCGGCTCCGGCCGGCCTTTTGTTTCGGCGGCTTTCTGTGCCTGCGGGGACAAAAACTCGTATTCCTCCTGCTCCATCCGTTCGCGCACGTTCATAAAACCCCACCTTACCTTGTCAGAATACCTGTTAGTTTTGAATTCCCTGTGGAATTTGCGTGAATTTTCTTTAAAGCCTATCGGACCTTGAGCCCGCGCAGCTCCGTTCCCGTCCGTTCCGGGCGGAGGCTCCCGGCGGAAAGCTCCTGCAAGGCAAGCGTGAACGCTGCCTCCTCCGGCTCTGGCAGAAGGACGGTCATGGCGATCTCGGCGCCATAGTCCGCGTCCCGGAGCAGCCCGCCGCGCTTTTCCAGCTCCAGCTTTACACGCTCAAAAAGCGCATAGGGGCAGGCAAGATGCAGCACGCTCCACGGGCGCAGTTCGGAGATGCCCGCGTCGTCCAGCGCGTCCTTCGCGGCCTTCGTGTACGCGCGGCAAAGGCCGCCCGCACCCAGAAGAATCCCGCCGAAATACCGCGTCACGACGCACAGCACGTCCTGTACGCCCTCGCGCTCGAGCACGTTCAGAATCGGCTGACCGGCCGTGCCCTGCGGCTCGCCGTCGTCGCTGTAACGCTTCTGACCGGAGTGCAGGATGTAGGCCCAGCAGTTGTGCCGCGCGTCGTATTCCTGCTTTTTGACGGCCTCCAGCCGCGCTCTGGCCTCGGCCTCTGTCGTGACAGGGACGATCAGGCCCAGAAAGCGCGATTTCTTTTCCATATATTCCGATGCGCCTTCTCCGGCGGGGATCAGGAACTGTTCCATTACGTTTCCTCTATTACATACTGACGCAGTTTGCCGAATAAGGTTTCGTCCAGAACCGCGTCGATCTGAATTCCGTTGTCTGCATACTCGCTGGAGAGCACCTGCGCCGTATCGTGGAGCGCGGCGACCATGCCGCCCTGCTGATACGGAAGGAGCAGCTTTACGCGGTGCTTTCCGCGTCCGAGCTGCGTCTCGATGGCCTCCCTGAGCGCGTCCAGCCCATAGCCGCTCGCCGCCGAGATCGCGACCTTGTCGCTCCCGCGCGGAATTTCGTCGTCCGGGACAAGATCACACTTGTTATAGCATTCCAGAACGGGCGTGCCGGGCTTTGCCAGCTCCGCGATCAGGCGGTTCACGACCGCGATATGATCCTCACGCTCCGGGTCGGCGCTGTCGATGACATGGATGAGAAGATCCGCGTATTCCAGCTCCTCAAGCGTGGCGCGGAACGCTTCGACCAGATGGTGCGGCAGCTTTGCGATAAAGCCGACCGTGTCCGACAGCAGCGCCTGACACGTATCGGAGACGGTCAGCTGCCGCGTCGTGGTGTCGAGCGTGTCGAACAGGCGGTTGTTTGCCGGGATGTCCGCGCCCGTGAGTGCGTTCAGAAGCGTTGATTTGCCTGCGTTCGTATAGCCGACGAGCGCCACGACGGGCAGCTCGTTTTTCTGCCGCCTGCGGCGCTGCTCGGCGCGGGTCTTGCGCACGAGCTCGAGATTTTCGCGCAGCTTCTGGATGCGCGAACGGATATAGCGCTTATCGGTTTCCAGCTGCGTTTCGCCGGGGCCTCTCGTGCCGATGCCGCCGCCGAGACGGCCCATTTCCTCGTTCCAGACCGTGAGCCGGGGCAGGTAATACTGATACTGTGCCAGCTCGACCTGCAGCTTGCCTTCACGCGTTTTGGCGCGCTGGGCGAAGATATCAAGAATGAGCGCACTGCGGTCGAGCACGGTCGTTTTTAAAATATCTTCCAGCGTCCGCGTCTGCGAGGGGGTCAGGTCATTGTCGAAAATGACCATGTTCGCGCCCGTTTCCAGCACGAGCTGGCGGACCTCCTCGGCCTTGCCCTCGCCGATGAATGAGCGGGGGTCGGGGGTGTGCTTGTTCTGCAGGACCTTTCCGGCGCATTCGCCGCCTGCGGTATTGAGAAGGGCCTCCAGCTCGTCCAGCGTCGTCTCGGTCGCAGTCTCTTCCTTTGTGAAGCAGTCCGCGTTGAGGCCCACGAGCACGGCCCGGTCGATCGTTTTTCGGTTCAGTTCTTCCATAAATCCATTTCCGTCAGTTTCTTACAAATTGCGACAAGCATGAAAAAAGCCCGCACCGATACGCGGTGCGGACTGTCTTCTTACTTCAGGCCGTATTTCTTGTTGAAACGGTCGACACGTCCACCGGTGTCAACAAGCTTCTGCTTGCCGGTGTAGAACGGGTGACACTTGGAGCAAATTTCAACCTTGATGTCCTTTTTGGTAGAACCAGTCTCAATAACTGCACCACACGCGCATCTGATAGTAGTCTGTTCGTACTTGGGATGGATACCTTCCTTCATGAGTTTCACCTCTCTCATCAGATTTCTGTAAAAAGGCAGACTGCCCTTCCCTTGGTTCAAACGCCTAGCTATAGTACCACAGGATGCGCCAGAATGCAAGGATAATTTTCAATTTTTCTTCCGGAACGCAAAAAACAGCCTGCAGCCGTCGGGCTGCAGGCCGGCTGTGCCGCTTACTGGAGGTTCCGGCGTTTGCGGAGCATGAAGTAGGTGAGAAAATAGAGGATCGCGCCGAGGACAAGATCTGCGAGCAGGGACAGGAGCATGGTACCGTGGAAAAACTGGGCGACGGCGTGCGGAGCCTCACTGACGACCCCATTGACGACGACCATACGGCCGCCTGAAAAGACATTTTGCAGCAGGTGGTTCAGGAGGGAGCTGTCATCTGCAAGGCCTGCAAGCGTGCAGACGCCGAAGATCTGCTGCACGGCCTGAATGACAAAATAGAACACGACGGAAAGAAGCCCCTTATGGTTGGCAAAGCTGTAGCCGATGGACATGGGCGCGTAGAACAGCAGGCAGGTGACAAGCAGGCTGACGAACAGCATCGCAAAGGTCTCCAGCGCAATGGCGATGCCGTTACCGGTGTAATAGCTGCCCAGCTCGCGCAGTCCGGATATAAAGTTGTTATATAGCTCTGTTGACACGCCGCCCTGCCAGATCACGATGGCGAGGGCAAGCAGCTCCGCCGCAAACGTGAACAGGAAAAAGAGCGCGGCGGTAATCAGCTTCGACCAGAGCAGGCTGTGGACACCGACGGGAAGCGTGAACATGAGATAGCCCTCGTCGGTAAGGAAGTTCTGGTGGAAGCGCTTGATCATCAGAACGGTGGAGAAGACCATCACGCCAAGACCCGCCAGCACATAGACAATGGCGAGCAGGACGCTGACAATATAGAGGACGCGCGTGGGATTCGGCACCTGCTGCAGGATCTGATTTGCGACGCGGGAAAAGACAGCCAGCAGCAAGAGCGCGCCGAACAGCGGCGCCATCAGACGGCCTGTGGCGCGGAACTCGTGTTTGATCAGTTTTCCCAGCATTTGAATACCTCCCGGAACAGGGCGTCGACCGACTGGCCGCGCGTCTCGCGGATCTCCTCGCAGCTCTCGTGCAGCGCGACGTGTCCATGATCGAGGAAAATGACATCATCAAGCACCGGCTCGACATCGGCGATCAGGTGTGTGCTGATGATGACGGCAGCCTCGGGGTTATAGTTTGAAATAATGGTATGCAGGATATAATCGCGCGTGGCGGGATCGACGCCGCCGATCGGCTCGTCGAGCAGATAGAGCTTTGCCTTGCGGCTCATGACGAGGATGAGCTGCACCTTTTCGCGCGTGCCCTTCGACA
>OGML01000726.1_pt1 | contig 33063 bp, 30 predicted proteins | sample 1572951 | NCBI WGS metagenome assembly OGML01 (sample SAMEA2581883, study PRJEB24529) | metagenome | biome: Human gut stool | place: China | collected 2011 | reverse complement strand
TTCCAAATGCACTATAAAGTGCCGCAAATGCGGAGGAGCTGACTGCAGCAAGTCCCCCTGATGTCAAGATAGGGACAAAAAAATTCTCAAAAAAAGCAAAAAAATAAGCCCCACAAGGCTTTTCTGACAATTCTTTGAATCATCAGGGCCTTGTAGGGCTATCCGTTATCTTATGCTATTTTATTTTCACACTGCCTGTAATGGGGTGTTCTCCATTGTTTCCTTAAACTGCTCAACTGTCATCTTTGCTTTTGCCGCAGCACGCTCCAGCGGTAAATCACCCTCTCGAACAAGCTGAACCAGCATCCGAATCTCGCCAATTCCGATGCCTTCGATTCTGCCTTCCTGACGGCCTTCTTCACGGCCTTCGGCTCTTACGCCTTGACTAAGATTGCACACTTCAAGCACCTCTCTTTCCAGTTCTTCGCTCATTGCAACGCCAAACTCTTCTTCCAGAATCTTCTTTTTCTCCGAACCTGATCTTGTGGAAGATAACAGCACTTCCATAAATTTCAGGATTCCCTTATGATTCTCCGTCCCTGGCTTGCCTAAACAAATCATTACGACACTCATCAAATCGTAGTTTTCGGTTTCTTCCTGCGCTTCTCCAATCAACTGTTCGGGTTTGATGGAGTACCGGGTAAGCGTATTTTCAAAACCATCTGACGGCTGAGTACAAATCCAGATGGAGTAGACCTTACGAATCTTCCCATATTCAGATTTTGTAAAAATCGGACCGTGCTGTGCAGAAATCATTCTGCTACAATAATAGATTGCCCGTTTCGTCAATGGGTATCCCGGCTTGAATTTTGTCTGTGCTTCCACATTGATAATCAGACGAATGACTTCTTCCTGTTCTGCACTGTCCGCAGATTTCGGTGCGATTGCGTCAAAGCGAACATCGTAGAACAATGTTCCCTCGGTCAGCGTAGAGTCCTCGTTGTTACTACCCTTGATTACATCTGTTGACTTTTTGGGTCTGTTCGTATCATCGACATGAACACCAACAGAGCCAACCTCCGGGGTTCCCTCGATGTATTTCTCAACAATATCATCTACGGTGCAATCGCTGTATTCATTCACACAGCCTTTCATGATCTGTGCCAGAATCTGTTTGTTTGCCAACAGCTTTTTCGCTGTTCTGTCATACCTCGAATCATACTCTGTCTGATCTATCGTGTGGGCAAGCTGATTTTCCACCGTGCCTTGTTTTTCCATCGGCATTCACTTCCTCGCAGTAGATTCAACAAGAGCGTAAACTCTCCTATCATACTTCCATCTTACCATAATTCACCGCCCATATCAAGCAACCAACTGTAAACTTTCCTTGCACGGAGTTGTCCATATTATTGCATTCTTCGCCACTGTTATATCATAGGCAACTAATTATTTCAGAACCCACTAATGTGAGATTCACATTTCAGTCAGTACTCTCCCGTTTTCTATCTGCATCGCATCCGTTATCTTAAACGAAACAAGTCGCTGCTGTGGAAAAGCTCTTCCGATCAGCCGATAGGACATTTTCTTGTCCCACCCAGAATCCCCGTAAATCATGCGAACCAATGCCATACACTTGATTTCGCCGCTATTAGATTCGTCTGGTTTTCCCACACGATGCGCTCCTGATTCTTCTGCTCCACACGCCTGTACAGCTATCTGTTTCATTTTACGATTATACAGAAACCGATAGTGTGACGGCCATTCTAACGCTTCCAGCGTTTTTCTGAAGACCGTGATTCGTCCCTCTTCCTCGCAGAAACTCATGCCAAGTCCTGCCTGTTGCTCCGTTTTCTGTTCTGTTTTTTGCATATTGCTCACCTCCCACAAATGGACAGACCCTCCCCTTGTACAACCTGTCAATTAGTCCTTTCCAGCTTCAGGAGCAATCTTTCCTGTCAGAATCCCCATTGACACATACCCATCCATTTGCTTGACTTCAGATTCTTTCCGGTGTTCTTCCACAGGCACACCAAAAGTTCCCACAATATCATCCAGGTAAAATCCCTTTCGGCTGTTCACAGGTTTTGTTGACGCAGCATTATCCTGCGAATCGACTGCGTTCTTTTTTCTCTGTCCTTCATGAAAAATTTCTGGCACAAGCAGATCAAAAACATACAGAGTTTCACCCTCAAAGGTAATCCTGTACCCCAGCATTTTATATCGGCACTCGCTGTCCCATCCCATTTTCTGATAAACTAAAGTCGCAAATGGCTTGCAGGACATCTTCCGGCTTTTGCGCTTATCCGGTTTTGCCACGCACCAACGCAGAGCGTCCTTGTCATTTTCATCACACCCACGAACAACGATACGCTTCAAATCATTGTTGAACATGACATGAACGTAGACCACATCCTCCAGCCCTGTGATACAGGCTGTATTGAATGTGATACTATCTTTACGAATCACGATTGCCGGGTCACGCAGATGGGCAAACAATTCCTTTCGCACGACCTGGTAGCCATCATACGAAAAGGCACTTTCCAGTTCTTCCGCCCGTGCGTCTCTATCATCCTGCACAATCTGCTTCTCTGGCGGCATGATTGTTGTGTTTTCTTCATTCATCTATAATCAGTCCATCCTTCCATTATCTTCTCCGCTTCACGGAGCAACTCATTTAGACTTTCTGCCGTAAATATGTTCATTTCCTCTATCTCCGTCGCAGGACGAAATACATCCCAGTTTCCGGCATAATGCTCCTGCCGTAAGATACCCACCTGTGCTATACTTGTAATCGGCTGTCCAAATGTTCCAGCCCACTCTGGTGGAAAAATGTAAATCTTCTTTTTGACCGTTTCGCCCTCATCTTCTTCGGTGTTTTCCTTTGGAGGCAGAACGATTTCTTCCACCTTAATCATTTCAGGCTCATCAAATGCGAACAGCATCATTTTGTTATCGCCCTGCTCCAAAAACTGGCCACGGAACCGATAACGCAAATCCTCATCCCATTCCATAATGTCAAATAAAGTCTTTGCAAGTCCACGACAGCCCAAAGTGCTTGCACACCAACGTCCCTCTTTCAGTCTGCCCCAACGGATCGCGTTTGGATTATTCTTGTCACAGGGGCGAATGGCAATGCAGCGTTCAACAGAATTTAGCAGCAGCTCCACATATTCAACATTTTCAAACTTTTTCAAGCAAGCGGTGTTAAAGCGCAATCGTCCATTAGAAATCGTCATAGCCGGATTCTGCATAGTAGAAAAATACTGTACCCTGACTATTTCATAGCCCGTCAGATCAAGACGCTTTTTCACATCCGCAGTAACAGTGACATCCGGTTCTTTCATCACGCTTTCAGAGGCTTCCCTGTATTCTTCTGCCGAAAAACCTGTCCAATCCTTATCAAAAGGCACATATCCTCGCAAAATCCCATCTTCAACCACGCTCAACACGGGCAAGGGTCTGTTTTTCTTTGAATAATTGCGGGATGCCCGCAGATGATTGGCTGCATTAAAAACTTCTCTGGAAACAATGGCTTCATGGTGATTCTTCTGCCTGTACTGTGTCCGATCATTGTTGTTTTTCTTTGATTTATGCGTCAAAAAGTTCGGTGTAAAGGTCTTTCTTGCCAGTACATCACCACAATGGCGCTCATTTGCCAGAACACCTGCAAGTGTACCGGGATTCCACTCCACACGTCCCAACTTCGTCTTACGGCTATGAACACCGCAATGACCTCATTGATGACCGCGGCTGCCGCAATGGTCCCTGCAGGATGGAAGCGCACTCGGGGGCGGGACCGCTCAGAACGGATACCGCGATACCGGTGAATACCAGCGACACGCCGGAGTGCGGCAGCAGGGCAAAGCCCAGAAAATTGCGCACGGTTTTGGGCGCGCCGGTCACGGCGGCCCCCAGATAGGCCCCGCTGTACTTGCCCACAGCCCGCGCCAGAATGTACACGGCAGTATAGATCCCCGCGCCGAAAATCAGATGATAGTCCAGCGGCGCACCCAGGTTCAAAATGACCACAATCAGCCCCACCCCGATGACGGGATTCATCACACGCATGATGTTTTCCAGAAGGCCTTCGGGAATGCAGTTGGCAAATGCCGCGGAAAAGGACATGCCCAGCAGCATGAAGTTCAGCACAGGAACCGGCAGAAGCGCATTTACCAGCGCGCCCAGTCCGGCGGTGGCTGCAAGCAGGACCAGCATGGTACCAAAGGCCTGGCGCGGGGGTCCGCGCGCGGCACATCCGGCACCCGGCCCAAAAGCCCATCGCTCCGCCCAGCGGAACCGGAAGAAACACCAGCACCAGAATGCCTGCCACCGGAATCCCCACCGAGGAGATCTGCGCCGAAACCAGCGCCACCACTACAAAGAACACCGTGGCGCCCACCAGATCATCCAGCGCGGCCATGGGCATGAGGGTGCGGGTCACCGGGCCGTTGGTCTTCAGCTCGTTCACAATGGAAAGCGAGGGCGCGGGCGCTGTGGCCAGCACGATGCCGCCGAACAAAAACGCCAGATAGACCGGCACGCCCGTGATGCGGAACACGCAGGCAAACACCAGGCTGACCACTGCAAAGGTGCCCAGCGATTCGGTCACGGTGGTGACCAGGATCTGCCGCCCGGCACTGCGCAGCTTTTTCCACAGCAGCTCGGTGCCGATTATCAGGCCCGCAACGCACTCCAAAAGGTGTTCCACACTGCCGAACCAGGCCGCGTCCAGCGTCTGCTGGTCCAGCAGGTTCAGCGCATGGGGCCCCAGCACCATCCCTGCGATCAGCCAGCCCAGAATGACGGGCATTTTCAGCTTTGAAGCCAGCTTGCCGGCTCCGAAGGCCAGAACCATGACCGCCAAAAGCCGCAGAATCTGTAAAAAAATCATCCGTTTCGCTTCCTTTCAAAAAAACAGACGGAATCGTCTATAAATGGGTATAGCACGGATGCGCCGGGACAGCTGTAAAAATTTTGTGAAGGTTTGCTTGTGCGGCGAACAGTCTGCTTGCCGCAAAAAGCTCTGCTTCCCGATAAAAGAAGCAGAGCTTTTGCTGAAACTTAGCCCGCAGCAGCGGAGATTTCTCTCTGAAAACGTCGGCAGGCAGCGGAAATATTGTCCGGTTGGTTGAAGACCGTATAAATTCCGGTTACAAAAATTTGGGCTCCCCGTCTGGCGCATTCTGCGGCATGGTACATATCTACGCCGCCATCGATGGAAATGGGGATCGGCCGGTTCCCTCTTAGCTGGACCAGTTGTTCCAGCCGGGAAAGACTGTCCGGCAGAAAGCGCTGCCCCGCATAGCCGGGTTCCACGGTCATGAGGACGATATAGTCCACAAAGTCAATCAGAGGCTCCAAAAGCGAGATTGGCTGGCTGGGATTGATCACGATACCGGCTTTCATTCCTTGTGCCCGAATTGCGGCAAGGCCACGACGCGCGAAGGGGGTAGAATCCAGATGAAAACTTACCCAATCGGCACCGCTTTCACGCAGTGGGGCAATATAAGTCATGGGGTCCGTGACCATCAGATGCACATCCATCTGGATGGCGGGAAAGGTTTGTTTTAACTCTTTCACCAAACGCACGGGAAAACATAGATTGGGAACATAATGACCGTCCATGATATCAATGTGAAACCATTGGCACCCTCCATCGACCAGTTGAAAAATTTGATCGCGGAAATTCAGAAAATCACAGTTTGCCAAACTGGGAGCATTGATGATTTCCATAGTCGTTACCTCCGAACAGGGTAGGGACCATATAACGGTCCATAAGTGGCGCAGGCGCGAAAATCTGCACTCATGGCTTCATGTGTACCGTACATTCGCCAGGCTGCCGGCCGGAAAATCGATTCATCCGGAAGGTTATGCATGCATACAGGAATACGCAGCATAGAGGCCAGCGTCATAAGCTGTGCGCCAATGTGACCATAGCATAAAGTGCAGTGATTGCTGCCCCAGTTTTCCATGACGGAGTAAACATTGGAAAAGGCGTCCTGACCAGTCAACCTTGGGACAAAGAAGGTCTTGGGCCAAGTGGGATCGGTGCGCCGGATTACAGCTTGCTCCACATTATCCGGAAGTTCTACGCTCTCGCCTTCGGCAAACTGCAACACAGGCCCGAGACCTTTTAAAAGATTCAGGCGGATCATGGTCAAAGGCACGCCGCCTTTGGACAAAAAGCTGGAAGAAAATCCGCCGCCGCGGAATGTAGCCAGTTTTCCCGCACCCCAGCGTGTAGCATCCAGACAACGGGAGATATCGGTCTCGGTCATCTCCCAAGCGGGTTTGATACCCGGATGGCCGTCGACGTCGGAAGCCATGCTTCCATCCAAAGCAGCGGCGCCGGAATTGGTCAAATAGATAAATCCGTTCGCGGCAGCGCCTTCCGGTACCTGACCGGCGGTTTTGGCAAGCGCCTCCGGACTCCAATAAGCGCGTACATCGCAGAACATCTGTGCCGTGCCGGTTAAAAGCGTACCCCACAACATTGTCACAGCGTTGAGGCTGTCGTTTTCTGTAGCGAGCGTATACGGGCGGCGAGGACCGTCCCAGTCAAAGGAACTGTTTAAAATTGCTTCGGAAAAATCTCCGTTGGGCATGAAGTCCGTCCATTGGCGCTGTCCCTGGAATCCTGCCATCAGAGCGTAGTGGCCGTGGGCCTCTTCTTTCCAGCCCAGCTTTTCCAGCTCAGGATTTCCCACCATCAGGTCCCGCAGAATCAGCGTCATTTTGACGATCGTAGACCACACCTCGTCCTTTTGCTGCCGGCTTTGCTGGATTTCAGGGGGATTGGGGTCCTCCATCTCTGTACAATTTGCTTTGGTCCAAGCCATAGCACGCTGATATTCATTCGGATCAAATAGATTTAACTGAAGGCGGCGCTGCACTTCGCTCATATCCACGGTTTCGGTGCGCATGCCCAAATAGCAGCGGAAAAATTCCTGGTCTACAATGGAAGCGCCGATTCCCATGCAAACGTTGCCCACAGAGAGATAGGCCTTATTTCGCATGGTGCTTACGGCAAGGGCACACTGCGCAAAGAGCACTAACTTTTTTGCAACATCCTGCGGTACAGATATATCATCTGCATCCTGTACATCCTGGCCGTATATCTTGAAGATGGGAACGCCCTTTTGTTCTGCAACGGCAACTGCGGCCGCCAGATAGACGGAGCCGGGGCGTTCGCTGCCGCTGAAGCCCCAAATTGCCTGCGGAATTTGATCGTCGTACACCATTACTTCCGCCGCATAGGCAAACGCACGGGAAATGCTGATGACCGCGCCTACGTTTTCTTGCGAAAATTCTTGCGCTACCAGCGCGGCCTCGCGCACACCGCCCACACCAACAGAACCAATTACGCATTCCAAGGGTTGTCCATCGGCATGAAAAACGTGGCTCTCCAGAAGCTCTTTGGCTTTTTGCGCCAGAGCAAAAGTCGGTGCTTCAATTTTTTCACGAACACCATTGCAGCGCCCATCAACAACCACACGGATTCCAATTTTGGGGCGGGGAATTTGACAGAATAAGCGATCGTTCATACTTGCACAACTCCCTCCTTATAAAACCAGATTGGGCAGGAAGGTGACCAAACCGGGAATGAAGGTGATCATCAGGAGGACGATCAGGAGAACTCCCAAATACGGCAGAACTGCCCGCACAATTTTTTCAAACGGGACTTTGGAGACAGAACTCAAAACGTACAGCACCATTCCAATAGGAGGTGTGAGCAGGCCGAGCATCAGGTTAAGAATGCACATGATGCCAAAATGGATGGGATCAATGCCATAGCTCAAAGCAATCGGCATGAGGATGGGGACCAGGATGGAAATAGCAGCAGCGGTTTCCATAAAGGTTCCGACAATCAAAAGGATCAGATTGATGAACAAAAGTGCGACGATTTTGTCATCAATGTGATCAGTCATCCACAGGCTCATGTTCTGCGGAACCTGCTCCACCGTAAGGATCCAGGCAAACACATTGGCAGCACCGATAATAAACATTACATTGACGGTGCTGTTGGCAGTTTCCAAAAGGAAGCCGGGAAGTTCACGAAGGCGAATGGTGCGGGTTGACAATGTCAGAATCAATGCATAGAATACGGCGATGATCGCAGCTTCCGTGGGAGTGCAGACACCCGTCATAATGCAGCCGATGATAATCACAGGGCACAGCAAAGGGAAGAAAGCTGCTTTAAAAGAATGCCAAAGGCTGTGTGCAGTGGGAAACGGCATGCGAGGATAATTTCGTTTGATACTTTGGATGCAAACAAGGACAGCCATTGCAATTGCCATGAGAATACCGGGGATGATGCCGCCGATAAACAGTTTCCCGATCGAGACACTGCCGGCGACGCCGAATAAAATGGCAGGTACGCTGGGCGGAATAATGGGCCCCAAAACGCTGGAAGCTCCGGTAATGGCAAGGCTGAAATCTTCGTCAAACCCTTGTTCTTTCATGGCTTTTAATTCAATTGCGCCCAGCCCGCCTGCGTCAGCAATGGCCGCACCGGACATACCGGCGAATACGACGGAGGAAAGAATATTGGCATGACCCAATCCACCGGGTACCCAGCCTACAACGACATTGCAGAAATCAAAAATTTTCTTGGTAATGCCGCCGGAGTTCATGATGGAGGCTGCAAGAATAAAAAACGGAACAGCGATCAGGGTAAAAGAGTTGCTGATGGCGCTTGTAAAAGCTTGAAAAGCCTGTTGAAGAGAATAGCCGCTTGCAACCAGATAAGCGGCGGAACTGCCCAACAGCGACAATCCGACCGGAGCGCCAATAATCATTAACACGGCAAAAACAACAATCAACAAAATCATGCGTTCTCCTCCTCTCCCCATACGATGCGCAGACTGCTGATCAGCAGTCGGACACAGGAAAGCGCCATGCCCAGCGGAAGAGCAGTATAAACAATGCTCATGGGAATGTGAGTGGCTGTTGCCTTCACACCCGCCTGAATGCCGATAAAGCGAAAAGAAAAGGGGATCATATAGCAAAACAGCGCGATGGTACCCAAGTTAATAAGGACTTCCAACCCGCGGCGAACGGCTTGAGGGAATAAATTTACAACCACTTCCATCCGGATATGTCCTTTTTGACGGTACGCATAACTGATTCCAATAAAACTTACATATACAAAAATAAAGCGTGCGGCCTCTTCGCTCCAGGTCAGCGGGCGGGAAAACACATACCGCATAATCACTTGTGCCAACAAAATAAGAAACATGGCGGATAACCCGAGAATAATGACCGCATTTTCAATCATTGATAAACATTTATCCACTTTTTGAATGCTGCGTTTCATAATTTGGCCATTCTCCTTTCAAAATATTGTGTGAAAGAAAGCCGCCGCACAGAGACGGGCGGCTTGTTTCGTGAGAGATTACTCGATGGCCTGCAGCGAATCATACAGACCGGCGGTCCACAGACCTTCGGCTTCGCAAGCTTCTACTACCTGAGCGGCGGCATCTACAAAAGCCTGGCGGTCAGCCGGTTCATGGACTTGCACACCTTCATCAATCATCAGCTGCAGCTGCTCCTCTTCCGCATCCAACACCAGTTGATTGACGGTATCTGTTCCGGAGACAAAGCAATCACGCACAATTTGTGCATATTCATCCGGCATTTCTTCTAACACGTTATTGCCAATGATGACCGGGCAAATGGTGATTTGATGCTGGGTGAGATTGATGTAGTTGCATACTTCGTGGAATTTCTGTGCGTAAATTGTGGGAATCGGATTTTCCTGTCCGTCTACAACACCTTGCTGCAGCGCCAGATACACTTCGCTCAGGCTCATAGGCGTGGCATTCGCTTTGAAGACGTATTTTGCGATATAGGAAGGAATGGTGTGATCCGGCACACGAATTTTCATACCGGCTGTGTCGTCAGGCGAGTCCACCGGGAAGTTGCAGGTCAAATCACGAACTCCGTAATACAAAGAAGTCAGAATGGAGAACCCGTTTCCTTTTATCTGTTCATAGTAAGGTGCCATGACGTCGCTGTTGACTGCGCGCATTGCCTGATCGCAGCTGCTGAAGACATAGGGGGCTTCATACACATTAAAATCTGTCACATATTTGCCTACCTCACCGATGCCAAGAACTGCGATATCGATGGAGCCGGACAGAATGTTGTTGATTTCGTCGGTTTCGGCGCCCAGCTGTGCGGCTGGATATACCGTGATGTTGACGTGGCCGTCGGTTTGATCGCTGATTTCCTGTGCAATTTGATTCAGGCCGACATTAAACGGATGATCCGCTGCATAGATGTGTGCCAGCTTCAGTTCGTATACCGTGTCATCCGCTTCAGCGGCACTGGCCGTTCCGGTGGAAGCCGGACTCTCGGACGTTGTTGTTCCACTGCAGGAAACAAGAGTCAGGCACATTGCAAAGGTCAAAGCGAGTGTGAGAAAGCGTTTCATAATTTTCCTCCTTTTAAATAATGCAGAATATAACCAAAAACGCATCCCCTGTTGCAGCCACTTGTCGAACACGCATGATTTGTGCTATAATTAGAAAAGGAGGATGGCCAAGTTCTCCCTTTGAAAAGCGCATTCTTTCGTTCTGCGAAGGGGTGTGCTTTTTTGATGCGAGCACAATTGTTATTTCCGTTCGGTTGCGTTCAGTCGACGGATCGATTTTTTTATGGAAAGGCGTACAGGATAGCATACCGTATTTTCCGGCCAGCTTTCTCCTTCAATCAGGCGGAGAAGCTGCCGGGCACCTTCTGCCGCCATTTCTCCGATTGGTCGGCGGATGCTGGTGAGGGGCGGATAGGAGTAAGCCGCCAGCATGCCATCGTCGAATCCAACGAGGGAGAGATCCCCGGGAATATCGATTCCGGCTTCGTGCGCTGCTCTCATGGCGCCAAACGCTACCGCATCCGATGCGGAAATTACTGCGGTAGGTTTTTGAGCGCGTTTCAAAAGAGCCTGCATACCTCGATAGCCGCTTTCGGCGCTGTAATCGCCGGATAAAATCCATTCCGGGCGGATATCGACATGGTGCTTTTCCATTTCATCCACGAATCCTGCATAACGCCGATGTGTGGATGAAGATTCCTCGTTCCCTTTCAGGTAAGCGATGTCCCGGTGGCCATTCTCAATCAAGTATGCGACCGCCTGTTGGACACCGGCTTTTTCATCACAGTAGATATTTTTGATGCCCTTGTCATCCAGCTTGCGGTTGATAACTACCAGCGGAACGCCTGCTGCCTGGATGCGCTGGATCCAAACATCGTCTTCCGGACGCTGACTTACCAGAAGAACACCATCGTAATTGGCTGTTGTAATGCGATAGTCATCGGCCAGTTTGTCGATGCCGTTGAACAGCACGTTATAGCTTCCGGAAATGCAGTCGCTCACACTTTGAATCACTGTGTAAATAAAATCAGACGAGGTTGCATGTACTAAGCTGGTAAAGAAAACGCCAATGTTATAGGAACGAACACGCACCAGTCCTTTGGCAGACAGGTTCGGCACATAGTTCATGCTCTCTGCCAGTAAACGAATCTTTTGACGGGTCTCTTCGTTGACCAAAGGGCTTCCATTGAGAGCGCGGGATACCGTTGTATGTGATACATGCGCCAGCTGCGCAATGTCTTTGATGGTTACACTTCCCATGTTCACACTCCTTTTGCACGCGTGTGCAAACGATCCTGAAAAAAGAGCACACGCTAAGAGATATCTTTGCAAAAGCAAAATGTTAACGTGTGCAATCGCTACTAGTATTGTACCATATTACTGTCGAATTGTGCAATGTCCATATTGCACAAAGATCAAATTCTTTTTTCAGCACATTGAAAACAAAAATTCGTTCGCTTTACGAAAAGCCCCTTTTCATGGTATAATAACAATGATTATGCGCCCATTACGGCGCCTTTTGGAGGAACTTTACAAGCAAGATGTAGCCAAATTGCAATGTGGCTATCAAAATAAATAGATTTTTATTAAGGAGGACATCTTATGTAGAATGTTTTCAACTGTCTTGATGAACTCAAGAGGTTTAAAGAAATTCCGCCTAATACTATTGTTATAGAAGAACGGAATGGAAAAACGGTTACATGGCAGTAGATACCCTCTGAACAAACAGATGGGTATGATACAGGTGCAAATTATCTTGTTAGTGATTAGGGCGATTCCTATTCGATTCATCGACACAGCTGTATGAAAAACCATGATAATGGTAATGGCTATTTCGGTATCAATTTAAGATACGGAGGTGAGACGCATCGAAAAAGCCTTAGTCACACAATCTGGAATACATTTGCACCGCAGGAAGAAAGAATATATAATTGGATGGAAGCCGGGATGCAGATAAATCATCTTGACGAAAAACCGGCGAATAATTCTTTTTCAAATCTGAAACCGTGTACCCCAAAAGAAAACTGTAACTACGGCCATCACAATGAGCGGATTTCAGCGGCGAACAGAGGCCGTCAAATGTCAGATGCACAGCGACAGCATATTAGTGAAGCGCTCAAAGGAATTGGCGCAAAGGCGGTTGTCTAGTTGGATGCGGCTGGAAATGTCGTTGACAGTTATCCAAGCATTACGGATGCAGCGCAAAAAACCGGGGCTGACTCTGGCAATATAAGCGCTGTCTGTAATGGGCGGCGACATACCGCTGGCGGTTATCACTGGCAGTTTATCTAAAAATTCAAGTCTATCGAAATAAAACCCGATAGGCTTTTCTTTTAGATTTACACACAGAACTCCTGCCCGGCGGGGCAGGGTTGCAGCATCTAACAGGATACATAAAGACCCCGCCGGGCAGGAAGAACTTTCGGATAAACAAAAAATATATTTTATAGCGGGTTCAGCAGGGACTATGATAAAGGGCTGTCAGACGTTTTGACAGCTTTTTTGTCTTAGATAATGAAAGTGCTAGCATGAAAGATTGATGCGTTGTAGGGCTTGCTAGAGCCTGTTTTCATGAACCGAAATCCAGCATAAAAACACAGCTTTGAATATTGACTTTTTGACGATATGAAGCTATAATTTGTGTATCGAAATCACAGGTACAAGGTACTAGAAAATCAGATGCCCCAAAAATTATAAAACGTATTATCGTTCTAAAATAAGAGAACTCGTAGCTCAGCCGGTAGAGCATCTGACTTTTAATCAGAGGGCCAGGGATTCGAGTTCCCTCGAGCGCACCAAAGATAAACCCACGATTGACCGTTGAAAGCGCGGTGCAAATCGTGGGTTCTTCTGTTTTACAAGGGGTGCGAAACAGCCAGAATGTGCCTTATTTGTGCCTTACTCTTGAAAAAATGCCTTGCCGTGTGCCTTACGCTGTGCCTTGCTTCTGATGCCCGGCGGTGTGGGCGGGGCGGCTATGTGGGTTTGGGATTCTTCCCAACAAGTCCTTGCAACGCAAGGGGCCGTGTATGTACAGGGCCATTGCTTGCAAGAGCAGCGTTTGTATAAACGTCTGCCCTGCTTGCAAGTGCTAGGCCCTCTGCAAGAGCACACGACTTTCCGTGAAAGTCTAGTGTGTTACACCTCGCCCGGCGGGGTGTATGCGTTTCCTTCACTGTGGGGACGCTGTTCGGGATGGCGGTCAAAATAGCCGGTCGCTTCAAAATCTGCATAGTGTTCCCGAATCATCTGTTCTCGCCAGGCGTAATAGTCAAGGCGTTCTTTTTCGTGCTTTTCCAGATATTCCACGGTGCGCTCCTCAACGCTGCCGTTGTGGTTCCACGCGCCGAAACCGGCTTTCCGCCATGCCCGCGTCGAAATGACTTCATCGTGCCAGCGGGCAAGGGCGGTATCTCTGCGCAGACATTGAAAGCCGTGCCGTTCGATTTGGTTCACGCGGTTGCTGGATATGCCGATATCCTGCCCGATATCCTTCAGACTCTGGCCGTTGTAGTAGTGGCGGCGTATTATGCCGGCTTCCCGGTCTGCCAGCTTGTTCAAGGCTTCTTCCAGCGCGGCGTGAAGTTCCTCGTTGTTCGGCCTGCTGGAACTCGTGAGCGGCCGCCGGGTCTTCCTGAAGGTCACCTAAAGCGGTGTCGCTGCCGTCCTCGCCCACAGGAGTATCAAGGCTGGTGCATTCGTTCAGAGGGTTGGCAGACACAGCCACGCGCCGGCCGTCCTCGGTGATGACACCTCGCGTGTGCTCTCCACAGGTGGCGGTGCGGATCTGCTTCAACAGCGCATAGCTCAGATACGTTGTAAAACTGCCCTGCTCTGCGCTGTAGTGCTTGGCGGCATAGTCCACAGCAAAGTACCCTTCCTGCACCAAATCTTCAAAGGACAGGCCTGCATTGTCCGCAACAGGCTTGTTCTTCTCATACCACTGCCACAGCTGCCGCCGTACAAAGCCCTTGTTGACTTCCCATAGCTGGCCCAGTGCGAAGCTGTTCCCGGCGGCTGCCAGAGCGGCAAGGGCCGCGTTTGTGGCCTGCTGGTCGGTCTGCTTGGGTCGATTCTGTTCCATTGCTGCATCCCCTTTCGGAGTAAGTTGACACGGCCACGCGGGCGCGCGCGTATCGTGTAAACAAATTGTTTACTTGCGTGAAGTGCTGCGTTTCTTTTTCCGCCTGCGCCAGCGTTGAAACTCTTTCCACTCGGCTTCCAGTTCTTCCTCGGCTTCGTAGAAATAGTGCATTTTCAGAATGATCTCCCGCGCGGACTGCTTCATATAGGCCCGCCGGGCGCGTTCAATGCCGCTGGCCTTGCCGCCCATCCGGGCTATCTCCCGGCGGCGTTCTGGTGGCAGGTCGGCCAGACTGCGGAGGTTGTCAGGATTCATAATACTGCCCCATTCAAAGAGGGCGCACAGGTTGCCCCATGCGCCCAGCGTGTCACGAGTTCGACCGTGGTTCACTCGTTGTTCAAGAGCTGTTCAGTTTGACCGGCACCCGCTCAATTCGTCCGGGCTGTCAACGGAATAGATGATCGCGGGCAGATCGCTCAAATCGAACACCTCGTGCGTTCCGTCAGGGTAAAAGCCTATCAGTTCGGCGGTGGGCTTGTTGATTACCAGCACAGGCATACCGGCGGCAAGATGGTCAGTCAGGCGGCAGCCGCCTTCCTGCCGATGGGGAAAGCGGTCGATACAATCAGACTGGCATGGGGTGCCGTCAAAAGGGCATTTGATCTGTTTCATGCGTTGTTCTTCCTTCCGGGCGCTCAGGCCCACAAATCAAGGATTCATGCGGACTTTTAGGTGGTTGTGCTGGGTTGTGCCGACTTTTTGTGTTAGCTCTATAAAGAAACGAATTTTTTTATTAACAGTAGAACCCGGCACAGGTCGGCACATTTAGGCAAAGCGCAGTTGCTTGTACCCTAAAATAAAGGCTTGGGGATTTACGGTTCCGTTGCTCCCGGCGGGGCGTTTGCGCTTTATCGTGCCGAAGTTCTCCATCTCGCTTTTGAAGTTGGCCATGCTCTCGGCAAACTGTCCATTGCGGGCGCACCACGCCTTGTATAACTCGTAAGCATCCGCCGTGCGGATTTCCCCCTGTGGGTCTGCTTCCAGAGATTCAGCCACGAAACGGCCCATCTTGTCGGAACGCTGGCGGTATTCATCCGTTGCGATTTTGACGGATTCAGGCATATCAAAGCCGGTTTCCTCAATCAACCAAAGACCATCAAGGCACCAGTTCAGAATGCCAGAGAGGGCCGCCGGGGTGCTCAAGGCTTTTTTCAGGCCGGTGTCACGTTCAGATTCGTCAAAGTGACGTTCAAAGGGAATCAGTTTCACGCGGCCAGAGGTGAACAGGGTAACGTCAGTGACCTGCGGCAGGTGGTTCGTGTTGATAAACAACTTGAACTGTGGCCGGAACTCAAAGCTGTTTTCATGCAGGAAGCGGGCGGTGATCGTATCATTGCCGGTCAGGGTTTTGACCAGCGCGGCACTCAAGACCATCTTCTTATCGGGCTCGGAGATATTGACGAACCGGGCACCGGCCAGCCGGGCCACGTCCTCACTTGGCATATTGCCGTTGACGGTCGGTTTCATGGAAATGGTTTCCGGTCGAGTGGCGCGGCCATAGTCGCCCACAAGGTTCATGAAGGTTTCCATGCTGGTGCCCTTGCCGTTGCGGCTGGTTACGCCGTACAGGATGAAGAAACATTCATGCGCCGTGTCACCGGTCAGGGCGTAGCCCAACGCCTTTTGAAAGAATGCGGCCCTGTCCTGATCGCCTTGCATGATCTCAGAAATGAACTGCTCCCAACGCTCACAGCGGGCATTTGCATGGTATTCCACACCGGCCTTCATGCTCAGGAAGTCCGCCGGGGAATGATCGCGAAACTCCCTTGTTTTCAGGTTCAGGGTGCCGTTCTGGCAGTTGAACAGGAAGGGGTCTGCATCGAACCGGGACAGGGGCAGAGGGTACACACTGGCCGCGTCTTTCAAGATGGTTTCACGGTTGTGGCGGCTCTGCCACTTGGCAACGTGCTTCATGTAGCTTTGCTTCCGGGATTCATCCGGGATGGACAGCGCATAAATATAAAGGCTGTCTGCCAGTTTCTTGCAAAGCTGCATGACCTTCAGGCCGCCTGTGTCGGGCTTCCACACGCCATCCGCATAAACAAACCACTGTTTGCGCTCTGGCACATACCGGGCAACGCTCTTGTACCAGTCTGCGAACAGGTTGCCGTTTCCGATGTCATTCCAGCCGTACCGGTCGTTATTGTCGGGTTCAAGGTCGGTCAATGACACCTGTGCAGGCTGTGCGTTTTTGGTGCCGGGATCCTCGGCAGGAGCAGACACAGGCATAACCACCTTTGCTGCCTGCTCTTTGAAGTACCCCGCCGGGTCATACCCGCCGCGGGTGCTGCTGGCGGCGTTCTTGATGGTGATCGCACCGTAAGTGGTGCCGCTCTGCTTTCTGTCCCACTTCTCGCGCATCAAGCCGGACTGTCTGAACAGCCTGTCCATTCTGGCCGGGTCGCCGTTCGTCCACCATGCCAGAATATTGCACAGGGCAACGTCTGCTTCGGAGTGGGAAGGATAAGCCGAAATGTCACCGTTCCACAGTGCAGAGAATGCCGCGCCGTTCCTGCCCTTCTTCATTTTGGCAATCAGGGGCGCGTCCTCAATATCCACCCCGCCGGGGGCCGCTGTCGGCTTCTCTGTGGGCCTTTCCTGCTGCTTCTGGGCACGGGCCTGTAATTCTGCATACAGCGCGTTTACCGTGTCCTGTGCGGCGCGCAGGGGCTTTTCGGGGCCGTAGAGCCTGCCGGTCATGGTGAAATATCGGCCACGGTCGTACATTTCAGCTTCCTTGCGTTTGATCGCCTGGCCGGGCAGATGGGCCGAACAGAAAACGTGCAGGCCCTCGCCGCTGGGGGAAATTTCGGTGTAGCTGTCCAGCTTTTTCACCCATGCTTCCACCCACGGGTCACACTTCCCGTCATGCAAGCAGTGGTCGAAGTCGATGCCGACAACACAGCTCGCTGCATCGAACTCAAAGCCCACACCCTCAAAGCGGCCGGCTTCCACGGCCTGTGCAGCGGTCTGAAAGTCTGCCCATGTGGCAGGCTGCCCGGCCTTTGCAGGTTTGCCAGTGCACGGGTCAAAGGGCATTTTGCGGGGCTTGCCTTTGGCACCCCAGCAAACCCACTGCGGCAGAATGGCCAGTGCGTCAGGGATATTCTTTGCAAATTCCAAATTGTTTACCTCGCTACCCGGCGGATGCCCTCGGCGGTCTGGCTGCCGTCCGCCGGGTCGCCCTGTTCAAAGTACCGGGCCAGACTGTCCAGATTGACCAGCCACATGTGCCCGGCGTTTACATACCGGATTTTACCCGTCTTGCACAGCCGCCGGATGTAGGCCGGTGACAGGCCGTAGATTTCAGCGGCCTTTTTGACGGTTCCCATATTGGGATAACGGATGGTATCACCCATGTTTCAACCCCCTTTAGGTCATTTTTTGTCCTGTCGTTTTTGATGTGTCGGCATTAAACCATAAAACGAAAATCTTTGCAATACCGCCAAATTTTGATTAAAAATTGATGCCATGAACCATTGTTGAAATGAAGTCCCTTGCGTCAAAATCCATCTAGTGTCATCTGGTGATATCCAGTGTCATGCTTTGCAACGGATTACCTTGTTTTGCAATAGATTTACAGAGGGATGCCCACCTCAAAAATGGACTTTTGCTGCGGATTCCGCACATCAAAAAATATTGATGAAATTGAATCACAGAAACAGTGAATTTTGCTCACTGCTCCATCAGGCTTTCCACGGACACGCCAAGAGCGGCGGCGACACGCTTTACAGAGTTTTCGGTGCAGCTCTTACCACCGCGCAGAGCAACGATTGTGCAGCGAGATACACAAGCCTTGTCGGCAAGGTCTTGTGCCCTGATACTCTGCCGTGCCATCTCGGCAATTAGTTTCACGCGGTCAATACGCATTTTATGGACCTCCTTAAATTTATGCAATTGCGTTAACACCTTAGATTATATATTCAATTGCGTAAATGTCAAGAGAAATATTTGCAATTGCATAAATTTGTGCTATAATCTACATATCAACAAAGAAAGAGAGGGGCTTTCTATGGGTACAGGCAAGAAAATAGGCGAAGAATGCAAGCGGCAAGGAATGACATTGCGTCAACTATCTATTAAAGCAGGCGTCCCGTATTCCACGCTCTATTCGGCGGTAAAAAGGGACAGCAACGGAATGGATGCGGAAACCTTAGCTAAAATAGCCGATGCGCTTGCCATTGATTTTAATTGGTTGCTTCATGGTTACACTTTAGATGAACATAACGAGGTGTTTATTCGGAGGCTTCAACATGAAGAACCAGTGTCAGAGCGTGAGTTGTATTTGAAAAAGCACCCTGATGATGCCCCGGCTCCGAAGCAAAAGAAAAATTATGATCTTCAACGGCTTATAGAAGGGCTCGATGCTGAGGGGTTAAAAATGCTGGAAGAATATGCTGAATTTCTTGTAAATAAACGCGCTGGAAAGTCGGTTGATTCTGAAATAGATAATGACAGCACACCCCACCCGGCGGGTTGATATGCTGCCCGGCTTGTGCAGAACACCTTTGCTGTGGGCCTGATCGCGACCAGCTGAACGCACCGCCGGGGACAAAATGCACAAAAACCATGCCCACAAAGGAGGGGTGACAGATGGCAAAGATTGTAAAGCGGATGAAGAAGGACGGCACTTGCTCCTACTGCATCCGGGTCTCCAACGGCTATGATCGGCAGGGCCGTCAGGTGCTGGTAAACCGCACCTTCACTCCACCGCCGGGCTTGACCGGGAAGAAGCTGGAAAAGGAACTGCAGCGTCAGGCAGATGCCTTTGAACAGGAAGTGCACAGCGGCATTTCGCTGGATGCGTCCATGAAGCTGGATGACCTGATAGAGCGATGGTTCACCGAGTACGCAGACCGCCAGCTGAAGCCAAAGACGGCCACCGAGTACAGAAAGCTGGTGCCGCGTGTGTCGGCGGCTCTGGGTCACATGAAGGTCAACCAGATACGCCCGGCGCACCTCATGGCGTTCTATGCGAACTTGTCAGAGGGCGGAGTGCGTCAAGATTCCACCTATACGGCAACGGCTGCGCTGCTGAGGCTGCTGCCGAAAGGCCAGCGGGCAAGGATCCGGGAGGACGCAGGGGTGGGTGAGGAAACCATGCGGGGGCTGTGCAGCGGCAAGCCGGTCAGCCATAAGACCGCCGAGAAGGTGGCCGATGCCGCCGGGCTGCCCCTGTCCAAAGCCTTTACCGAGAAGGTCAGGGCGGGCGGTAAGCTGGGCGGCAACACGCAGCTGCACTATCACCGCTTCTTGTCCAGTGTGTTTGAAAAGGCGGTCAAGTGGCAGTTGATTGATGAAAACCCCTGTCGGCGCACAGAAGCCCCCAAAGCGGCAGAAATCGAAGTGGAAGCATTGCAGGAAGAGGACGTTGCAAAGCTGCTGGAAGCCCTGCAGGACGCGCCAGCGCAGTACAGCGTTATCACACAGCTGGCCTTGCTCACAGGTGCCCGCCGGGGCGAGATATGCGCCTTGCGCTGGTCGGACATTGACCTTGACGCGGGTGTGATCTCCATCAACAGGACGGTGCAGAACATCGCCGGGCGCGGCACGGTGTTCACAGCACCCAAGACAAAACGCTCCCGGCGGTGCATCAAGATAGGCCCGGAGTGTGTACAGCTGCTGCGCGAGTACCGCCAGCACCAGAAGGCTGAACGGTTCAAGGTTGGCTCCGAGTGGGTGCGCCGGGTGGAGATCGAGAACGGCAAGACAGTGGACAACGACCTGCTGTTCACTCGCTGGAACGGTCAGCCGTTCGACCCCAATGCGGTTACAAGCTGGTTCCCGGGCTTTCTGGCCACCCATGATCTCCCGGCGGTTCACTTCCACAGCCTGCGCCACACCAACGCCAGCTTGCTGATAGCGGCTCATGTGCCGGTTACAACGGTTTCGGGCAGACTTGGCCACGCAAAGACCAGCACCACCACGGATATTTACGCCGGGTTCATCCGTTCCAGCGATGCGGCGGCAGCGGACGCGCTGACGGACGTTTTTAGTCGTATCAAGGAAAAGACCCACGCATAACAAAAGACGGCTCACAGGGGCGTTTCTGCCGCCCTCGTGAGCCGTCTGCTTTTTGACTTTTTCATGGTGTCCGTTTTATGGGATGATATGCCCTCTGGAATGTGCCTTATTTTTGCCTTATCGAATCGAAAAGAAGTGAAACGACCATGCACGAACAAACACAAAAATAACGATGAATCTATATAAACTTCAATGACCGAAAACGCCGAAACTCATATAAAGGCCCTCTACGAATCAGTAGGCCGGGGGTTCGAGTCTCTTCCATCGCACCAAACCATGAAAATCCGAACCTTTTCTCAATAGGAGAAGGGTTCGGATTTTTTGTTTTCTTTGGAAACGAGAACAACGGCTCTTCCCTGACGGCTGTGTGTCCGAAACCTTATCAGAAGAAAGACCGTATCACGAAAGTCACAACTGTAAAGGTGCCGTAAGGCGGAAAGGACACGAGTATGAAGTACGATGAAAGAACCTGCAAATTCAACATGGACACCGGCTGCGTGGAGCTGCTGCTCCGGGATGGGAGAAAAATCTCTATCGACTGTACCGAGGTCGAGGATGCGTTGGACGTTACCATGGCGCAGAGGTCGGAGTTGGAGTATCTCATCTATAACGACCCTCTGGCGTATGCAGACCTGATTCTCAACGGTGAACCGGAGGAGTATCTGAAGAATGTGACGGGGAGCCACGGACTAGAGGATTAAACGCAAAAACAGGGTGCGCCCCGAAGGACGCACCCTACAAAAATCTACACACGATAAGGAAGGCAAGGAGCTCCATCAAAAGAACACCCTGCCTTCCTTTTATTTCAGTTTGAATCTTAGTGACGGAGAAAATTATCATCCAGAATCTTGATTTTTGCCCCAGAAAATTCAATAACCTTCTCATCCCGCATCCGGCACAATTCGCGGGAAAGCGCGCTGCGGTCTACACAGAGGAAGTCGGCTAGTTCGGTGCGGCTGTACAGCAGATGATAACACCCTTTGCTGTCCGGTGTCAGCGTCTGCAAATAAATTTTCAGCCGATCCCGCAGACGCTTTTGGGCAAGGATGCGCACCTTTGTATTGAAGAACAGAAGCTGCTGTGCCATGTCCTGCATCAGATTGGCGGTCACCTGCATCCGGCAGGGACAGCTCATGGTCTGCTGGGACATGAGCGCACTGAAATCCAGCCGGAGCACCGTACAGTCTGAGTCGGCCCGCAGGCAGACCGGACTGGTACTCCAGCCGGTACAGGCCAGTTCGGCCCCAAAAATCTGCCCGCTTGCCAGCCGGCAGATGCTGACCTGATTTCCATTTTCATCATACAGAAACTCTTCCACTGTGCCATCCAGCAGGATGCCTGTATTGTGGCTTTGCTCACCCAGTTCCACAAGATGCGTATTGCGGGGATATTGATGCACGCTTGCGTGCAGGCAGTCCAGAACATCCCGGTAGCGGCGCGGCTGGATGCCGTGGAACATTCCGCACTGCTGTAAAATCGAATAATATTTTTCCATGCTCCAAAATCATTCCATCCGTTGCCATAACAACGGACACATCGAGGTAGTTGTGTTAAACTCTGGTTAGAGCTGTCTAATTTACGACAGCTCTATTATACGGAATGAAGTTTGAAATGTCAAACCCTCAAAGCGACAGGGTTGATTTTTGAAAGGAGCTGTCCCATGTATTCTTTGGGAATGGATCTTGGCACCTCCACGGTCAAGATCGTGCTGATGCAGAACGAAACGGTGGAGAAGTACTGGCTTGCTGTGCATCACGGCAGACCACTTCTGTGCCTGCGGCAGGGCTTGTCGGAACTTGCTATTGGCAGGGACGAGACACTTGCTGTTTGCGTGACAGGTGACAATGCCAGGGCACTACTGGAACGCTGCCCGGTTCTGTCAGAATTGGGAGAGATTCCTGCCATCGTGGAAGGTGTGCACAGGCTTGTGCCGCAGGCCGGTTCGATTATTGAAATCGGCAGTCAAGGTGCGCGGTTCATCACGGAAGTCCAGAGCCGGACCCCGCAGTTTGCGGCCAACGAGCATTGCGCAGGCGGCACCGGTTCCTTTTTTGAGGATCAGATGTCCCGTGTGGGCTGCAAGCTGGAGGATTATTCTGCGCTGGTTGAGCAGGCGCAGAGCATCCCGCGGCTTTCCGGACGCTGCGCAGTGTTTGCCAAAACGGATATCATTCACCGCCAGCAGGAAGGCGTTTCCACGCCGGATATCCTGCTGGGATTGTGCTATGCAATGATCCGTAACTACAAGGCGACCATCGTGCGGCGGCTGCCGGTCTGCAAACCAGTGGTGTTCTGCGGCGGCGTGACCTGCAACTCCGGCGTGATACGGGCTATCCGGGATGTGTTCGGCCTGGCCGAAGAGGAACTGATCGTCCCGGAAGAAGCGCGTTTTGAAGCGGCCATCGGTGCAGCATGCAAGGCAGAAGGTGCATTTACACTGGCACAGCTGGATGCGTTGTTGAACGATGCAATGGCAACACGCTCCACGACAACCGGGCTTCCCAGACTGGAACTGTTGCCCGGCACTGATCTTTCTGAGCCGAAGGCCACCGGCATCCTCCCGGAAAAAGGCTGTGCGCTGGGCATCGACATCGGTTCCACCAGCACCGATCTTGTTCTGGTGGGGCCGGAGGGTGAACTGGTGGATTTCCAGTATCTGCGCACCGCAGGCGACCCGGAAGGAGCTGTCCGCAAGGGGCTGGCCAGCATCCGGGAACGGTTCGGTGCGGTGCGCTTTACGGCGGTGGGCGTGACTGGCTCCGGGCGGGAGCGTGTCGGCAAGCGCATCGGTGCCGATGCCGTGCGGGACGAGATCACCGCGCAGGCAAAGGGCGCTGCGCACTGGGTGCCGGAGGTGGATACTGTCTTTGAGATCGGCGGGCAGGACAGCAAATACATCAGCCTGAAAAACGGCGAAGTCGTGGATTTCCAGATGAACAAGATCTGCGCAGCGGGCACCGGTTCTTTTGTAGAGGAACAGGCCGCCCGCATGGGCATTCCGCTGGCTGAATTTGGCCCGTTGGCGTTGTCCGCAGAGCACCCGGCGGCATTGGGCGAGCGCTGCACGGTGTTTATCGAAACGGCCATTGCGTCCGCTTCCGCTGAAGGTATTTCACGGGCGGATATTGCCGCAGGCCTTTGTCACTCCATCGTACAGAACTATCTGCACAAAGTGGTCGGCTCCAAACCGGTCGGACAGCACATCGTATTGCAGGGCGGTGTGGATTACAATCCCGGCATCGTGGCGGCTTTTCAGGCGGCCTATGGCAGCCGGGTCCGGGTCAGCCCGGTGTTCTCCATCAGCGGCGCATACGGCGCGGCCCTGCTGGCGCAGGAAGCGGTGGGCGATACGCCCAGTCAGTTCGTCGGGTTTGATAGCCCGGCACAGGCCGCAGAGGACAGCCGCAGCACTGAGATCCAAAGAAACATTGATTTTTACCGGCAGGCCGACAACCTGCTGCTGGAAGGCTACACGGGGAAACGCGACCCTCGCAAAAAGACAGTGGGCGTGCCCTTTGTGCTGATGATCCACAAGTTCTTTCCCATGGCCAATGCGTTCTTTACCTCGCTGGGGTTCAACGTAGTCCTGACCGATCCGACCAGTGAGGAAACCATCCGGCTTTCCCAGCAGCTGGCACAGAGCGAGACCTGCTACCCGGTCAAGCTGATCTATGGTCACATGCAACAGCTTATCGACCAGAAGGTGGATTATATCTTTCTGCCCAGCATCCACACCATGAAACACGAAAAGAGCCGGGTGAAGCACAACTACGGCTGCGTCTATATGCAGACGGCGGCGGTGTCCATCGCAAAGGCACTGGACATCGAAAGCAAGGGCATCACCCTGCTCAGCCCGGTATTTGATCTGGACTTCGGGCAGAAGGCTATGGCCACCGCCATGCTGGGGCTGGGCAAAGTACTGGGTATCCCGAAGCCGCTTTGCGCAAAAGCACTGCTCAGCGGTGCCATGGCGGTGCGCCGCCATACTGCCGCAGTGGAAAAGCAGGGCAAAGCACTGCTGGCGACCCTGAAACCGGAGGACAAAATTCTGGTGCTCATCACCCGGAACTATGGCGTTTCCGACCCCATCCTGAACATGGGTATCCCGGAACTGCTGCTGGAACGCGGATACAAGGTCATTACCCTGAGTCATCTGCCCGGCCATGCGCTGGACATTGCGGACGAATACGAAAATCTGTATTATCCGTTCGGACAGCACATCCTGTCCGGCGCAAAGCTGATTGCTCACCACCCGAACCTCTACGCTGTCTACCTGACGAACCACGGCTGCGGCCCGGACACCATGCTCTCACACCTGTTCAAGCAGGAGATGGGCGATAAACCCTACCTGCAAATCGAAGTGGATGAGCATTTTTCCAATGTGGGTGTCATCACTCGCATTGAAGCGTTCCTGAACAGCTTGCAACACCGCCCGGCGGTGGCTCTGCCGACAGATTTCAACATCGAGCAGGTCGATATTCACCCCTGTCGTCTGGCACAGACACCATCCCCCAATGTGCCACTCTATCTTCCGGCGATGGGTGCTTATACGCCCTATCTGGCCGCATATTTCAAACAGCAAGGGGCAGATCCCTACGAGCTGCCGCACCTGACGGACGATATTCTAAGCCTTGGCCGAGCAGAGACGAGTGCAAAAGAATACCTGCCTTTCCCGGCACTGCTGGGCAGTATCCTTGCCGAGCGAAAAAACGACCAGACACATGCGCAGTTCCTGATTCCGCAGACGCAGGGAGCGGAAGCAGACGGTCAGTACGCCCGCGTCATCCGTGCTGTGTTGGACCGCAGAAAAGAGCAGAATGCTCAACTTATCAGCCCAATGCTGGAAACACTGCCCGAAATGGCGCAGAATTGTGACGCACTCTTCCGCGCACTGTTGGCGGGAGATATCCTCTATGCTGCTCCGGCAGATAAACGTGCAGACATTTCGGCACAGTGGGATGCTCTGCCCGGCTGGGAGCAGCTGCACACAGCGGCGAGAGAGATCGGAGCACTTCTCACCAAAGGCCGCCGCATTGCCGCTGTTGGTACGCCGCTCTGCCTGACAGAACTGGACAGCGGCGTACTTGCCGCGCTGGAAGCCGAAGGCGAACAGGTGCTTCGCGCCCCGCTCAGCGAGGCACTCTGGTTTCTGTGGAGAGATAATTTGGATGAAAACAAACCATCGGCTGGTTGGCTTGACCAGATGCAGAGGCAGATGCAGACCCTTGGTAATGAACTTGGAGCGCACAGTGCCTTTGCGGAAGACGCTGAAACACTGTTCCTCATTGCGGACTCTGCCTTGCCGAATTTTTCAGGCGGGAACGGTCGATATCGGTACGCCAAGGCCGTGGAGCTTTCTAGCCGTACCAATGCAGTGCTGACCCTTGCACCCCGGTATGAAAATACCGCTATGATTCTGGATATGCGCGGCCTGCACGATGCCTGCAGTGCCCCACTGTTCCAGCTTTCCCTTGATAACGACTGGGATGAAACTGCATGGAGCCGCCTGCGTTCGTTCCTCTACTACTGCTGAATCTGGCAGACGCAAAGAACCCGTCTGGTACGTCTAGACGGGTTCTTTGCGTCAGTTATGAAACAGAAAATCGCTTATTCGATGACCAGCAGCAGGCTCATCTTGAATTTGCCCTGTGCGGTAACGCTGTGCAGGCCGTTCTTATCGAAGCGGAAGCTCTCGCCTGCGTTCAGCTCGTAATCCTTGCCCTCATAGCCAATAATGGCCTTGCCTTCGAGGGCGGTCAGGATGGCATTGCCGGGAGCGCGGTGCGGAGTCAGGCCGGTGCCCTCGTCAAAAGCCATCAGGACAAATTTCATGTTGTCTGCATGAGCGATGTCCAGATTGGCGATGCTCCCCTCTTCATAAGAAATGAGGTTCTTCAGTTCGGTGGGCTGGCCTGCCTTGATGATGTTGTTCATGGTAAAATTCTCCTTTTTCAAAATGATTTCAGTATAGATCATTCCACTGTCGGTTTTTGTGCCGCACAGTGTTTTCGGCGGTACATACAGCACTTCTCCGGGTTTGACAGACACTTCCTGCCCATCGACTCCCAGAAGAAACTTGCCGTTTCCCTCACCACCCAGATAAAGAGTGGTGCAGTCATAGTATTCCGGGGTAATAGAAGTGCCTGCGCCCAAGGAAAACCATGTTACCGGCACTCCATAGCCCAGTCCGGAAGGTCGGGAAACGGTCATAGCGTCCCGGATCGGGCGAACCTGGGAAAGTGTAAAAGGGACATTGTTCATACAGCAGTTTCCTCCCGCAGAGCAACCGGAACGATGCTGCGCACCGACCGCCCCTGATAATGCAGTTCATCCACCAGCACCTGAACATCAAAAGAATACGAGATGTTCTCCTCGTTCAAGATCTCCGCAGCTGGACCGTAGAAAAATTTGCCTTTGCGGTTCAGCATCAGGGCTTCGTCCGCTACGCTCATAGCATTGGTGGGATAGTGGGTATTCATGATGGCACTGATGCCGGATTCATGCGCCAGCCGCTCCACCATATTCAGGACTAAGATCTGATTGTGGAAATCCAGACCGGTTTCCGGCTCGTCCAGAATGATGAGCTTCGGCTCGTTGATGAGGGCACGGGCAATGAGCACCATTTGTAGTTCACCGCCGCTCATCCGGTTGCAGTCCTTGTTGGCAAGACGGGTGATCCCAACTCGTTCCATCATGGCTTCCGCCATTTCGATTTCCTCTTTGCCGGGTTGCTGAAAGGTTCCGAGATGCGCACTGCGCCCCAGCAGAACCATTTCCAGACCGGTGTAGGAAAAAGCGAAGCCACGGGACTGTGGAATGTAGGAGATAGTGCTCCAGACATCCTTCGGCTTGAGGGTGTGGATATCCTTCCCATAAAATAGGGTTTTTCCGCTGTGCCATGGCAGCAGACCGATCATGCACTTGAGCAGGGTGGTTTTACCAATGCCGTTTGGTCCAAGAATTGCAAGGATGTGTCCTTCTTCCAGACGCAAATTGATATTTTCGAGAATCACAGGCTGCTTCGGGTAGCCGAAGCAACCGTTCTGCACTTCCAAGATCATTGCAGGTTGCTCCTTGTTTTATTCAGCAGAGAAATAAATGCCGGCGCACCGATGATAGCGGTGAGGATGGAAAGAGGCAGCTCGATAATGCTGATGCTGCGGGACAGGGTATCAATCAGGATCATAAAGCTGGCTCCCAGACTGAGACTGAGGGGCACCACATAACGGTTGTTGCTTCCTACCAGCATCCGGGATGCGTGCGGGATCAGCAAACCGATCCAGCCCACCTGACCGCACATGGAAACGGCTGAAGCCGTGACCAGCGTAGATGCAACAATGAACAGCATTCGGGTCTGCTTGATGTTGATGCCGCTGGCACGAGCCTCGTCATCACTCAGTGAAAGGATGTTCAGCCGCCAGCGCAGCAGATAGATGATGATAATTCCGGCAACGATAAGTGGGCAGCCAATCAGGATCTTCTGGTAACTGGCACTGGTAAAGCTGCCCATGAGCCAGTAGGTGATCTCCGGCAGCTTGTCCTGCGGATCGGCAGTATATTTCAGCAGCGAACCCAGTGCGTTGAACAGAGAGGATGCAATCGTGCCGGCCAGCACCAGATAAACCATAGAACGCCCATCACTCTTGCCTGCGACTTTCAGAGTAAAACAGACGGAAATCAGGCCAAAGACCAAGGCGATGAGCTGCGTTTCCAGAATACTGCAAGACAGGATAATAGCAAGAATTGCACCCACACAGGTGCCGCTGGTTACACCCAAAATATCCGGTGTGGCAAGCGGATTGGAGAATAAGGATTGATAGGTATTGCCTGCACAAGACAGACCTGCGCCGACGATGATGGCCATCAGAATGCGGGGCAGCCGCAGATTGATGACGATGGAGTAGTTCTGTACATTTGAGGTGCTCTCACCCGTCAGAGCAGTGCGCAAAGCCGAAAGGACTTCGCCTATCGGAACACTCATTCGCCCAAAGCACAGGCAGATGAGTGCGGTCACAAGGGGCAAAGCAAACATCAATACCACGGCCAGAGGTGTGAACCGGCCTTTTTTTATCCAGATGGTATCTTTCATCAGTACAGCAGCATTTCCTCCAGCTCGTCATCCGTCACATCGTAGCCGTACCATGTCTTGTAATATTCCTTGATGGTATCGCCCAGCGGATAATCGGCAAAAGCATCCGGGTAGGTGTTGCAGGCCAGCCATGCCAGCACCAGCGGAGCATCTGGATTCGGGGTGAACCAGTTCCACATACCCAGCGTAGTGTTGTAGACCCGGCCGCTCTTCACGGCAGTCAGGGTGGAGAAGTCAGCACCGTCAACATTCCCGCTCAGCACGTCCTCGGTGCGCAGGGGCTGCAGGCCGGGACCATCCAAGAAAAGAATATCGGGATCCCAGCTATAAATCTGCTCCATGCTGGCCTGTGCAAAGCCAGTGGCTTCCAGTGCCTTGTCCATTACGCCCAGACGCTTCATCCAGTAGGTGCCAAAGGTGCCCTGACCGGATACCTGCGGCACACCGTTTGCATACTTCCACAGAATCAGCGCACTGGGGCGATCTGTTTGAGGAATTTCCGCAATACGGGCTTCCACATCGGCCACGATCTCATCACCGGCAGCAACAAAGGCTTCGGTCTTGTCCGGCTCGTTGAAGATCTGCTCCAGCAGCTTCAGCCACTCTTCGTAACGCTCAATGGGATCGGCCTCCGTAGATGCGCCCACGGTAGCAAAACCGATGGAGGGGATTCCGCTGGCCTTCAGGATTTCGGCATGGGAGGAGTTGCCCGCATTGTACAGGATAACATCGGGATTCAGCTTCATGATCTCCTCGATGTTCAGGTCGCTCTGAGCATAGACCGTATCGCTGGACTCCAGAAGCTCCGGGGCGATATTCTTCAATACAGTGTCAGAAATGACCGACTTGAAAGAACCGCAGTAACCCACGATGTAGGGAGCACTGCCCTCAAAATAGGCCATGTAGGTGGACAGGATTGGAATCTGGTCGATGACGACACGGGTGACCTTATTAGGCACTTCTACTTCGTTGCCGCCGTGGTCTACGACGGTATGGGTACCGGTCTCATCCATAGATGCGGCAGAGGAAGTTGCTTCGCTGGATACAGCGGAAGAAGCCACAGAAGAAGCCGTGCTGCTTGAAGAAGAACCGCAGGCGGCCAGAACACCGGCTGCACTTACAGCAGCCATGGCAGTGATAAACGAACGACGAGAAATCTTTTTCATGGAAAACTCCTTTGATAAATCAATGGTTCTTTGGTTGTGGCAGTTAGTTAGCAGTAACCAACCGCAGGGCATTTTATCAAATTCACTTTCCTTTGTCGGTTGCTATGGCAACGGCAGTGCAAATTTATGTGATGGTAAAAATAGCCACAAAAACAGGGTGCGCCCCTGAATAGGACGCACCCTGCCATCGCAATTCACGATTTGATTCGTTGATAACAACCGTGAATTGCATATCGCAAATCGGTCGTTGAGAATTGCGCTGTTTGTAAAACTTGCGATTAAGACCACAGACGATAACGATATGTACAACAGGGCGTTCCCCGTCGGGAACGCTCTGTTTTTCTTTGCTGGGGATATGATGAGCCTGTTCCGCCTGCCACGCGGCAAACTCTCGTTGGCCTTCCTCGCTGTTCCAGCAGGCAAGGATGGCCGGGTAGAATGCCCGTGCCAGACGGTCGATGACTTCATCGGGATAAGGGGAAGTGTTTGTGGACTTTTTCTTTTTGTTCAAACGCACGCTCCTTTGGACATCGGTGAACAGCATACCATGTGCCTGATGTTATGCTGTCTGGTCTTTAACATCTGCGAGTGCGGCTTCCAGAGAAGTAAGATAGTCCTTATGCTTGTGAATAATCTCCAGAATCACATCACGCTGTGCATTATCGGGCATCTGCTCCAACTGGTAGTTGAACGAAATGCGGAAACGAGTAGTGAGTTCTTCCAACGCCACATACTCGTACCGTACATCCTCCGGGTAAGCATCGCTGTCGTAAACCGATTCAAACTTTCGGAATGGCATGACAGGCGCTTTGCCCGGAACGCGAATCACACCGTCAGCATCAGGCTTCGGTTCCACCTTCAGCTCCGGGTGTAAAATATCCTGCAAGGTCTGTGCGCGGTCATAGCAGGCAACCTTGGCAAGGCGGTGCATATCCGCCTTGGACACTTTCGTCTGTCCGGACAGGATGCTCTGCTTTAAACCCGGCATCAGTTCTTCTGCGATCTCCACGCCTCTCATATACTTCGAGGCGCGAATAACGGTGTCCTTACTCACTCTGTTTTCTTCTGCGATTCGGTCGCAGGTTTTGCTGCTGTCGATCAAGTTCGCTTTTAGCGAACTTGATTTTGCATCGGTGCTTTTGCGGTCACCGCCGTGCGCAGCTTTTTCGGCTTCGTACTGTTTGCCCATCAGGTAGTACTTCTGCTCCGGGGTCAGATTGCGCCGCCCCAGCTGATTTTTGCAAATCCAAGCGAGAACCTCTTCCCGGCTTTCAAACGGGAGCGGCATGGTGGAAAAATAAATCTCAGGATGCTTCTGGAGGAGAGCATAACGATTGTGACCGTCAACAAATGTATTGCCCCAGATACTCATAGAAGATTATACCCATTTACTTCTTTCTGCGTTTGCCACATTGTGGACATCCATGTCCTTTTACACGACTTCGAATCTCAGATTCCCAATGATTTCCGCATACAGAGCAAACCCACCAAGCGTGTTTTCCGCTTTTGGGTAAGACTTTTCGGGGGTCTAATTCGGTATTTCTCTCATAGTCCCATTCGTTAAGAAGCTCTGGATATAGGGTGGCCAAATCATTTATGCCTGTCTTAGGAACTCGTCCACTACAACAAGGACAACCAATTCCTCTTTTTCTGTTATTGGGACTTGCTTGCCATTCGTAACCGCATTTCGGACAAAGCCACCAGACAGGTTTGAATTTTCCGGCGGTTATATCATTTGGGGTTAAATCGCCATTTTTTGTGGGATGCCATTCTTTGGAAAGTTCTGGCATGGTTTCAGCGAGTGAACCAACCTTTTTAACTACACCTTGTGTAAAACTTTTTCCACGGTGTTTTTTGAACATTCAGCGCACCCAAAGCGCCCTTTTCGTGTCATGCTGTTAATGCTACATTTCCATTCGCGTCCACAATCTGGACATTTCCACCAGACGATTTCATTTGAACTGACGGTAAACATGTCTGGAGTTAAGTCCTGATTCTTCACATAGTCCCATTTTGAGGCAACGTCTGGACGTAAAATTGCGAGGGAATTATCAATACTTGTCAAATATCCTAAGATCTGCGGGCGGTCACGTTCGATATTTACATCGATTTGACTGTGAATATGTCGAGGATCTGTTCGAGTCCACATATTGGAGGACGCATCTATAGAATCGAGAATGACTTTAAGGGTGGTTTCGAGTTCGCCTGTCTTTTTGACCTTTGAAATGGTATAAACCACATCAGCAGTTTGCGCATTGTCAACCCAATTGCGGGTATTCTTCTCTTTGATACGGATGAGCTTCACATGATTTTCTTGACATAATTTATATTTGCGGATGTCCCGTTCATACTGCTCATCCGATTGGTGTCAGTTTGCACCATCAAACTCAATTCCGATACGAATAGAGGGAATATAAATATCAAGCTCCATAGAACCCAGAAAAGCGGGTTTGTATTTGTTGATAGCATCGGAATAGAGCTTATGAACGTAAAAGAAGGTAGCCTGCTCGGGGAAAGAGGTTTGGACTCTTAAATTGCAAATAGGGCATTGTGTGTTATCTGTATTGCGGTCATGGATAGTGGCTTGATATTCGTGACCGATAGGGCAAAGCCACCATACACGTTTTCCGCTTCCAGCAGTTACTTCATACGGTGTCAGCGGAGCATTCTTAGATGGATGCCATTCGACAGAAAGGCTGGGATTGACCGAAGCTAAATCATTGAATCCTTTTAACACTTTATGCCCTGAGCAGTAGTAGCATGCACTTCCACGTCGCGTCCGCCGTTCAACAGTTTGCTCATAGGAATGTCTCCGTGAACAAAGCCACCAAACTTTCTTTTTGCTGTACGCTGTTATGCTGGAAGGTTTAAGTTCTGTATTTTTGTAAGGATGCCATTCGGTTGCGATGTCTGGAAAAAGAGTTTCGAGGTCATTATAACCAGTGAGCACTTTTCTATGGGAACAGTAAGGGCAACCATAACCTCGTCCAACATGAAGATTTATGCTCTGTTCGTAAGAGTGCCCTTTGCAACAAATCCACCAGACTTTTTTTGAAGAGCCTGCTACGACAGCATCAGGTGAGAGTGGATGATTTTTGTTGAAGTCCCATTCATTGATGCAGGCAGGATATTGTGAAAGTAAATCGTTTTGACCTTTAACAAGCTTGACCATGGTAGTCCCTCATATCATCTATGAATCAAAATAGTTAACTCTACCATTTTAATATAGCATAATGAAAATCAAAATCCAGTATAATTAAAAAATTAGTCAGCAGGGTTTGGGGCAGGCACGCCCCAACAAGATCACTTCGGAAATGCAGACGCA
>OGML01000722.1_pt1 | contig 33193 bp, 29 predicted proteins | sample 1572951 | NCBI WGS metagenome assembly OGML01 (sample SAMEA2581883, study PRJEB24529) | metagenome | biome: Human gut stool | place: China | collected 2011 | reverse complement strand
TGACTATATCAAGAACATGATCACCGGTGCTGCTCAGATGGACGGTGCTATCCTTGTTATCGCTGCTACCGACGGCCCGATGGCTCAGACTAAAGAGCACCTTCTTCTCGCTCGTCAGGTTGGCGTTCCCTACATCGTAGTATTCCTTAACAAAGCTGATCAGGTTGACGATCCCGAGCTCCTTGAGCTTGTTGAAATGGAAGTTCGTGAGACTCTTAACGAGTATGACTTCCCGGGCGACGACACACCGATCATCGTTGGTTCTGCTCTTAAAGCTCTTGAGTATTCGGGCGACGATGTTAACGCTCCCGAGCTTAAGCCGATTTGGGACCTTATGGATGCTGTTGATAACTACATCCCGACTCCCGACCGTAAATCAGACCAGCCGTTCCTTATGCCTGTTGAGGACGTTATGACCATCACAGGCCGTGGTACTGTTGCTACCGGCCGTGTTGAGCGTGGTGTTCTTAAGCTCAATGACGAAGTTGAAATCGTTGGTCTTACCGACGAAAAGAAGAAGACCGTTGTTACCGGTATCGAGATGTTCAGAAAGACTCTTGATTATGCTGAGGCAGGCGACAACATCGGCGCACTTCTTCGTGGTATTCAGAGAACTGAGATTGAGCGTGGCCAGGTTCTTTCTAAGCCCGGTTCAATCCATCCTCATACAAAGTTCAAGGGCCAGGTTTACGTCCTTACTAAGGACGAGGGCGGCCGTCATACACCGTTCTTCAATAACTATCGTCCTCAGTTCTATTTCAGAACTACCGACGTTACCGGTACTATTACTCTTCCCGAGGGAACTGAGATGTGCATGCCCGGCGATAACGTTGTTATGAGCGTTGAGCTTATCACTCCTATCGCTATAGAGCAGGGTCTTCGCTTCGCTATTCGTGAAGGCGGACGTACCGTTGGTTCAGGCGTTGTTACTGAAATTGACGAATAATTCGTTAATACGATAATCAAAAATCACCTCTGTTTTTCAGGGGTGATTTTTTTTATGTTCAGTCCGAATTTCGGGACTGTTATATTTTTACTGTTGACACAGAACAAATGTTCGGTTACAATGACGGTACAATAATTTTTTTCGGTGATTTTATGGAACGGGCAATACTTCATTGTGACTTGAATAATTTTTACGCTTCGGTCGAAACGGTTGTTTCTCCGGAACTGCGCGGCAAAGCCATTGCAATTTGCGGCAGAACCGAGGATAGGCACGGCATAGTGCTGGCAAAGTCAGAGGCGGCAAAAAAATGCGGGGTAAAAACAGGCGACGTCATATGGCTGGCAAAGGGCAAATGTCCCGAGCTTTTGGTTTTTCCTCCTCGATTTTCCGAATATATCAAATATTCACGTGCGGTAAAATCAATATACGGCAGATACACCGATATGATAGAGCCGTTCGGTATTGACGAGTGCTGGCTTGATGTAAGCGGAAGTACACGGCTATTCGGTTCTCCCAAAACCATAGCCGATGATGTCAGAGAGACTGTAAAAAAAGAACTCGGACTTACTATTTCCGTGGGTGTGTCATTTAATAAAGTGTTTGCAAAGCTCGGTAGCGATATGAAAAAGCCCGATGCGGTTACGGTTATACGACGTGAAAATTTTCGCGATATGATTTGGCAGCTACCCGCCGAGGATATGTTGTGGGTCGGAAGAAGCACCTCTAAGGTGCTTAAAAAGTACGGCATTATAACAATAGGGGACATTGCAAAAAGTGATCCTGCGTTCTTAAAGACTACGTTCGGTAAGAACGGCGTTGTGTTGTGGCGCTGCGCCAACGGCCTTGAAAATTCGCCCGTCTGTAATATGGGCTACAGACCTCCGGTCAAGAGTGTTGGCAGGGGAGCTACGTGCGTAGACGATTTACGAGATAATGATGAGGTGTGGCGCGTCCTATTATCTCTGTCCCATGCGGTGTCGAAGCATCTTAGGGAGGACGGCCTTCTTGCCGGCGGTGTGCAGATAGGAATTAAAAACACCGCATTGTTCACGTCACAATCGCAGAGTAAGCTTATTTATCCAACACAAAACAGCCGAGAAATAGCCCTTAAAGCCTTTTCGCTGTTTAAGCAGACATATAAATGGCAAACTCCGGTAAGAGCTGTCACGGTGCGCGCAATAGAGCTTTTAAATCCGGATAAGCCTCAGCAGCTAAGCCTCGGCTTTGATATGACGCGTCATGAAAAGCTCGAAAGACTCGATAAAGCAATGCTTCGAATAAACGAGAAATACGGCAAGGGTACCGTTGTGGAGGCAACGGTGTTAAACGGCACAAAAATGCCGACAACAGTACCGTCAGCCGATAAGGATATATCGTTTTTGCCTTAGAGAGATAACATAAAAAAGCGGCTGTAAACGGTTGAGTGTCACTCAGCCTTTACAGTCGCTTTTAAGTTTATTCCGAAAGCTCAAGCCACTCGGTTTCCGCATCCTCAAGGCAGCTCTCCTTGTCCGCAATCAACGCGAGAATATCCGATAATTTTTGATAATCGCTCGAGACGTCGGGCTTTTCCGCCTCAGCTTTAAGCGTTGCAATTTCAGCTTCAAGACTGTCCATTTCGCGCTGAAGAGATAACAGCTTAGCTCTGCGTTTTCTGTCGTCCGCCTTGTTCTTTTTGTTCTCTTTATATGCGGCTTTATTCTCGCTGTCCGCTTTAACGGTTTTTTCGACGATTTCCGGCTTTTTATGCTCAAGGTAATAGTCGTATCCGCCGTTGTATTCATTAAATCCCGTCGGGAACATCTCGATAATTTTATCCGGTACGCAGTTTAAAAAGTACCTGTCGTGAGATACTGTTATCAGCGTACCCGTAAATTCCTTCAGAGCGTCGTCAAGAGCCTCTTTGGCAATGTAGTCAAGGTGGTTGGTAGGCTCGTCGAAAATCAGCACATTGGCGCGCTTAAACATTATAATGCAAAATGCCACCTTGGCGCGGTTTGCTCCCGACAGATCGCGTACCTGTTTAAATACAGCCTCATCCTCAATCAGCAGCCTGCCGAGCGCACTTCTTATTTCAAATTCAGTCTTTGTCGGATAAGCTCTGTGAACAGCCTCTATTACGGTGTCGTCAAGGTTGAGGTCGCCGAGCTCCTGGTCAAAATAAGCGACCTTTACGTTTCCTCCGAATTTGATCTGCCCCGTATATGGTATTTTTTTAAGAACAGCCTTTAAAAAAGATGATTTGCCGACGCCGTTTTTGCCTATAATCGCGATTTTCTCGCCTTTTAAAACCTCAAGAGAGATGTTTTCATAAAGCTGCTTGCCGGTTGCGGTGTTTCCGACATAGATTCCGACATCCTTGCAAGAGAGCACCACCTTGTGAGGCTCAAAATCATATTCGAATTTGAAATGGACTTCCTTTTGCTTTGGGTTGGGCTTTGCCTGAAGCTCCATTTTTTCAAGAGCCTTAACTCGTGAGCCTACGCTGTTGCTGCTTGAAGATTTAGCGAGATTTTTTGCGACATAATCGCGCATTGCGGCAAGCTCGGATTGTTGCTTTTCATATTCCTTTTCGGCGTGGCGTATTCTCTCTTCCTTCTGAGTTAAAAATGCGCTGTAGCCGCCCTTGTATTTATACAGACTTCCGTTTTCGATTTCGCATATATTATCAGCTACTTTGTCGAGAAAATATCTGTCATGTGATACTATCAGCACCGAGCCCTTGTATGAAGAGAGATAGTCCTCAAGCCAAGTCAGCATGGTAAAGTCCAAATGGTTTGTAGGCTCGTCCAAAATGAGCAATTCCGGATTGTGAAGCAGTATTTTGGCAATGCCGAACCGAATTTTTTCACCGCCGCTCAGGTGAGCCGTCTTTTGTTCGAGGTTAAAATCGCCGAACCCGAGCCCGTTTAAAACTATGTTTATTCTCGTGTCTGCAGTGTAGCCGTCAAGAGCGTCATATTGGTTTGTCAGTTTTTCGTAAGCTTCCGAAAGATTTCTGTATTCCTCGGAGCCGGGTGTTGAGGCTGAAATTCGTTTTGATGCTTCAAGCAGCTTTTCTCTTACGTCATAGACCTCCGAGAGTGCGTCCTCGATTTCCTCTCTCAGAGTATTTTCGGAGTTCAAAGCTTCGTTTTGCTTGAGGTATCCTATTTCAAGCGAGCTTTTGACGGTTCTCGTGCCGCTGTCAAAGGGGAGTATCCCGGTGATAATATTGAGAAGCGTGCTTTTGCCGGCACCGTTTACACCGAGCAGACCTATTCTTTCATTTTCGTTTATGCTGAACGAGACGTCCCTTAAAACAACTTCGTCCAAAAAGCTTTTGCAGATTTTATCAAGTGTTACAAGCATTCCTGCTCCTTATTTGATGAAACGGGATACATCTTCGTTTTTACCCAATATCATAAGCGATTCGCTGTCGGTAAAAACGTGTTCTGGCTTCGGAAGGGGGTATATGTTGTTTCCTTGCTTTGTTGCAAGTATGCTGATTCCGTATTTTGAACGCACATTTACCTTGAGTATGCTCTTGTTAAGCCAAGAGGAGGGGACGGCTATTTCATAAATAGAGTATTCATCGTTAAGCTCGATGTAATTAAATATATTGTCCGAACCGTATTTTACCGCAAGTCTTTCGGCGGTCTCTTTTTCGGTGTATATTACATCGTCGGCGCCGTTTCTTAAGAGGAATTTTGCGTGAACGTCCCGGCTTGCCCGTGCGAGTATAAACTTGGCACCGAGATCCTTTAATAGAGCCGTGGTTTCAAGAGAACTTTGGAAATTATCTCCTATGGCAACAACGCACAGGTCAAAGTCTCTGACGCCTATCGTTTCCATGAACCGTTCGTTTGTGGCGTCACCGATAAGAGCGTTTGTGACAACCGATAAGACATTGTTTATACGCTCTTCATTTATGTCTATAGCCATAACGTCATTGTTTTGCTCACTGAACTTCTTCGCCATATGGCGTCCGAAACGTCCAAGTCCGATTATTAAAATAGATTTCATTTTTTATCCTTCCTTACCCAATGGTTATCTGTTCTTTCGGATATCTTGATATATCCGGTGCCTTAGATTCTCTGAGAGACAGCAGTAATGTCAGACCGCCGACTCTTCCGAAAAACATCAGGCATATCAGTATAAGGTGCGAATAACCCCGTAAAAACGGAGTCACACCGAGCGTTACACCTACCGTACCGATAGCCGAGGCTGTTTCAAACAGTGCTTCCTTCATGGTTATGCCGTCAATCCAAGTAATTGCCGCACCCGAGGCAGAAAAAAGAGCCATATAGAGAAATATAAGGCATACTACGTGTCGTAGGGCGTCCGGCTCGATTCTGCGTTTAAAAATCTCAACATCTTTTTTGTGCTTGAGCTCAGAAAAGATGCTTGCAATAAGCACCGCAAGCGTTGTTGTCTTAAATCCGCCGGCCGTTGAGCTCGGCGAGCCGCCGATAAGCATAAGAACGGTCATGGTTATTACGGATGCGTCGGAAAGCTTTGTCAAATCGACAGTATTAAAGCCGGCGGTTCGAGCCGTTACCGACTGGAAAAAGGCGGCAATTATTTTGTGAGGAACCGAGAACCCTTTAAAAGCGTCGCTTTTTATGTCAAATATAAGTATCAGACCTGCACCTACGACTATCAACATGGCAGTTGTGACAAGAACGATTTTTGAATGAAGCTTCAATCTTCTGAATATAAATCTTGTGTTCATAAGATCCGCCCATACAAAAAAGCCGAGTCCGCCGATTACGATGAGCAGCATAACAGTAATGTTGACTACTATATCGGCACTGTATTCGGTGAGTGAGGTGTATTCGTTTCCCGGTGTACCCATTATGTCAAAGCCGGCGTTGCAAAATGCGGAAACAGAGTGAAATACGGAAAAATAAAGTCCCTTTAAGACTCCGAATCTCGGAACAAATCTCGTTGCGAGCAAAAGTGCTCCTACGCCTTCTACGAGAAATGCTCCTCGAATCGTAAAGCGAGCCATTTTGACTATTCCGGCCATTTGAGGCGCATTTATCGATTCCAAAAGAGTGTATCTGCTTTGAAGTCCTATATTCTTTTTTGTAAATGTCATAGCGCAGACTGCAAGAGTCATAAAACCCAAGCCGCCTATCTCGATGAGACAGAGTATAACAATTTGCCCGAAGAGCGACCAGTATGTGGCGGTGTCCTGTACTACAAGCCCGGTAACACACGTAGCTGAGGTGGATGTAAACAGCGCATTCTCAAACGATGTGTGGATTCCGTCTCTCGAAGAAATGGGCAGCGTCAGAATAAACGCCCCCAGAAATATTATAGCTATATAGCCGAGTATTATTTTTTTCATCGGCGAGAGCTTGAATTTACGTTTCTTTTCTGTCTTTTTTGTTTTCATTTTTATCCCTTAAAAATTTTAATACCGCCGAGAACATCCTGACGAGTGTGGATACCACTATTATCCCCACCGCAAGAGCCATAGCGAGCTTTATGGTGTAAAATGCGCTTGTTACAAAATTGTTCCAATCATTTTTCAGGGCATAGCTCATGGTATAGTAGAGAACGCCGCCGGGAATGAGAGGAATCATGGGTACTATTAAAAATGTCGATGTCGGAGTCTTTTTAATTCTTGCAAATATCTCTGCATAAATCGTAACTGCGATTGCCGCAAAAAAATACCTGAGCGGCTCGCTGTGGAACCATATTCCGAAAAATAAATATGTGCCCCAGGATAAAGCTCCTCCGAGGGTTGCGATAAGCAGTTTAGTGCCCCTCAGATTGTAAAGTATCGCAAATCCGAAGGCTCCCAACGTGCCGGTCAATATCTGTATAAAATATGTCATTTGCCGATACCTCCGAAAATGAGGGCCGCAATGATGTAACCGGCGGCTATTGCAAGCGATACAAGGCACGCTTCGCAAAATCTGAGCATTCCGGCCATTATGTCTCCGCTTATCATATCGCGTATGGAGTTAGTCAGTGCCACTCCCGGTATCAGCAGCATTATATTGCCTATTATTATTTTGTCGGTTGAATAGCCGAAGCCGAGCATTACAAAGGCAAAAGCTATCGAGCATACCGCAAAAGAGCATACAACATTGGCAAATATCATATTTACCTGAGTTTTTTCCGTGGCATATACAATCAGCTTCAGTACAATTCCTATCAGTGCCGCAGCAATTCCGTCCAAAAAGGCTCCTCCGAAAAAGATTGCAAACGCTCCTGCTATCAGGGCGCTTACGGTACATTGTATCGGGAGGTTGTATTCCTTGGTGCCTTTTTCTATCTCATCTATCTGATTGCGGATATAGTGAATATCGGGGACTCTTCGTACTATTTTCCTTGACAGGTCATTTAGCTTGTGAAGCTTTGTTAAGTCGGTGTGGTGTTTTGTAATGCGGCGCGTCTCCGTTATTGAATTGCCGTCCTTGTCCTCAAGTGTTGCAACCATGCTTGAGGTTATGGTGAAAACATCAATTCTTTTAACGTCGTATGCATTGCAGATTCTTTTTACGGAATCCTCAACACGGCTGATTTCCGCACCGCTTATAAGCATTTTTTCCCCTATGTCGAGAGCACACGTGAGAAGCATTTTTGAATCCATAAAACACCTCCGATTTTTGGACAAACTGATTATAATATAATAAGAAGCAAAAAACAATGCTTTTTAAAAACATTTACAAGGACTTAAAAGAGCAAAGCAAAACCGCAAAAGTCTCGGCTTTCGCGGTTCTTTTAAATAAAGGTTATATGGTGAGTGCCGTAATAATGCTTGAATATAGCTTTACCGGGTCGTTTAAGAAATTGTTTTTGACCGCTTCAAGCTGCATACTGTCCGCTACAAATATCGTGAGCTTCATAAGTGCCTCGTCACCGTTCATAAGCGAGAATGTGACATAATAGCCGCCGCCCGGAGCGGATACGGTTTCTATCTTGTTTTCTCGCATTGTTTTAGCGAGCGTCATAAGCTTTATAGCAGAATTTACGGCTTTTTCACGGACGGTTTTGGGAAGTGAGGTTTCAAGCGTGTCAGCTATGTCCCTTCCCTTTTCGGTAGCCGTGAGCAGCTCTTCGCCGTTTTCGTCAATATCCATATCTATGGTGCCGTTTTTCAAAAGCTCCGATATAGCCTGATTTATTTCAAAATAATTGGCAAGGCCATCCTGAAGCATGGAATCGTTGAGGTTCTGTTTTGAAATCGGAGCGTCAACGGCTCTCAAAATATAGCATATCAAAAGTCTGATTTCGTCGCGGTTACGAAGCCCGCCGAGCTCTATACCCTCGTCAAAAGCGTCAAATTCCATTTTGCACCTCCGAAAAAATCACTTCTTTTATTATAGCCGAAAGTGCATTACGTGTCAATCAAGGTAATCTACGGTCTCAAGATATTTTCCGTCCTTATAATAAACGCGCGGAACCCTGCGGTTTATTCCGCAGCAGAACTCATAATTAAAGCTGTGAGCGTTATCGGCAACGTCCTCTACGGTTATTACATTGTCTTGATCCTTACCGACAAGCGTTACCTCATCACCCTGCTTTGCTTCGGGAATATCCGTGACATCGACCATAAATTGATCCATACAAACTCTGCCTATGATATCGGCGAATTTGCCGTGAATCAAAACCTTGCCTTTGTTTGACAGTGCTCTCGGATACCCGTCGCCGTAGCCTACGGGTATAGTCGCTATACGCATATTGCTCTTTGACGTAAAAGTACTGCCGTAGCTGACGGTAAAGCCGGGTCCCACGGATTTTATGTATGCTATATGGCTCTTCAGCTCTAAAGCAGGATGAAGCTCAAGCTTTGACTTGTCTACTTCCTCCGACGGGTAAAGTCCGTATGTCATAATACCGCTTCTTACCATATCAAGGAAGTTGTCGTCAAATTCTATAATTCCCGCGGAGTTGCACATATGCTTTATCGGTATCTCAACTCCGGCTTTATCGAGCTTTCCGACAAAATCAAGGTACTTTTTCTTCTGATTGTTGCATGAAGTTTTGTCCTCTTCATCGGCGCAGGCAAAGTGGGTGAATATACCGTTTATTTCAATGTTCGGCAGAGAATATATCTTTTTGATTTCTTCTATGCTTTCATCTGTCGGCTGCATTCCGATTCTGCCCATACCGGTGTCGAGCTTTATGTGTATTTTAGCGGTTTTTCCGAGCTTTACAGCCTCGTCTGAAAGAGCCTTGGCGGTGTGATATTCAAATACCGCATGCATTATTTCGTAATTTATAAGGTCGTCATAATCCTGCGGAAAAACATATCCCAAAATAAGTATGGGGTTTTTGATGCCGTTTTTACGTAAAACCACTGCTTCCTTGGCGGTCGCAACGCCGAATGCATAACAGCCGATTTCGGATAAAGCCTTTGCTACGGGCACGGCACCGTGGCCGTATGCGTCTGTTTTGATTATTGCCATTACCTTTGTTTCTTTGCCGACCTTATCCATGGCATTTTTGATATTTTGACAAATTGCGTCAAGGTCTATCTTGGCGTAAACTCTCTGTGGGAGCATATTTCAAACCTTCTTTATACTATTTCGCACAGCGGTGCGATTTTAATGTTTTCTATAGTCAATGCGGCTCTTATTTTCATTACGAATTCCAAAGCCTTTGCTCCGTCTCCGTGAACGCATATAGAGTTTGCCTCTATCGGAATTTCCTTGCCGGTTATCGCGGTTACCTTGCCGTGCTTTACCATTCCGATAACGCGCTTTATGGCTTCGTCCTCGTCGGTTATGACTGCGCCCGGCTTTGTCCTCGCAACAAGAGAGCCGTCCTCCTCATACGCCCTGTCGGCAAAAACCTCCTTGGCGCATTTAAGACCGGTGTCGGCGGCGGCTTTAAGCATTTGACTGCCCGAAAGTCCGAGAAGTATAAGGCTCGGGTCAACCTCGTATATTCCCTCGCATATTGCCTTTGACAGCGCATAGTCCTTGCCGGCGGTGTTGTAAAGCGCACCGTGAGGCTTTACGTGCTGAATTTTAAGACCGTTAGCCTTTGCAAAAGCCGACAGAGCACCTATCTGATACATTACGTAAGCCTTTGCATCTGCGGGGCTTACGTTCATATTGCGCCTGCCGAAGCCCATAAGATCGGGGTAGCCGGGGTGTGCGCCGAGATTAACGTTGTTTTCTTTAAGTATTTTAACCGTCTTATCCATAACCACGGGGTCGGAAGCGTGAAATCCGCAGGCTACGTTTGCCGATGAGATGTATTTTGCAACCTCTTCGTCCAGACCTATTTTATATGCGCCGAAGCTCTCGCCCATATCGCAGTTTAAATCTACAGTTGTTGCCATTTTATCTCCTCCCGTTAAAATTTGAGATCGGTGTTTTTAATGTCGGTAATAAGCATGTGACCCGGAGCATGCGTTATGCAAAAGTCGGGTTTTGAATTCATCATTATAGACTGCGGAGTTACGCCGCAAGCCCAAAATACAGGTGTTTCACCCGGCTTTACGGTAACTGCGTCGCCGAAATCGGGCTTGTTTATATCACTTATGCCTATCTGCTCGGGATGACCTATCTGAATAGGCGTGCCGTGTACGCGCGGCATAGAGGAGGTGATGTTGACCGCTTTTACAATCTGGTCGCGGGGCAGGGGACGCATACTTACAACCATCTTGCCGGAAAATACGCCGGCGGGTTCGCAGTCGATATTTGTAAGATACATCGGAACATTTTTGTGCTCCTCAATGTGACGTACCGTAATACCGCTGTCCAAAAGTTCGCTTTCAAACGAAAAGCTGCAGCCTATGAGGAACGCTACAAGGTCGTCGCGCCAAAATTGCTCTACGCTGTCATATTCGCCGGTCATAACACCCTTTTCATATATTCTGTATTTGGGAATGTCCGTTGCGATATTGCAGTCCTTTGCAATCTTTTTAAGATACGGGTCTCCCACGTCCGATACCTCAAGTATGGGGCAGGGCTTCGGATTTCTCTGCGTAAACAGAAGAAAGTCGTATGCAAGCTCCTTCGGCAGTATTGCGAGATTGGCCTGAGCATAGCCAAGGCACATTCCCGATGTCTGACCCGTTATTTTTTTATCTCTTATCAGTTTTCTGACTTCATACGGAGCCATATGTGCTAAATCCATTGTTGTCACCTCTTGTTAATAGTGGAGCAGATATGAGTGGAATTCCTTTTGTTCCTGCTTTAAAAGCCGTTCTGCTTTTTGTCTGTCGATAAGCTCAAAATGAACCTTGGTGCCGGGTCTTGCCTGAGCCAAAAGCGGAAGATCCACAGAAATTACCGTTGCGATTTTGGCATAACCGCCGGTAGTCTGCCTGTCTGCAAGCATTATTATCGGGTTCCCCGTGCGCGGAATTTGTATGCTGCCGAAAACAATGCCGTCAGAAATAATATCGACCGTGTTTTTGTATTCAATCTTTTCGCCGGACAGCTTGCAGCCCATTCTGTCGGATTCGTTTGTAACCGTGTATGTGCTGTTTAAAAATGTTTTAATTCCGTGATCCGTAAAATAATCGTCCTGTGGGCCCAAAAGCACTCTTACGGTTATTTCGTCGCTTCCGAAATCCTCTTTCGGTGCCGAATGTATAAGATGCTTGTGAAATTCATCGTATACATCTCTGCACGGAACAATGTCGCCCGCCTTTAACGGTCTGCCGTCAAGTCCGCCGAGCTTGCATTTCAGATTTGTAGAGCGGCTGCCCATAATAACAGGAACGTCTATACCGCCGCGAACCGCTATATAAGCTCTCATTCCGCTTTCTGCAGCGGAAAATGTCAGCGTTTCATCTTGCTTTACAAATACGGTCGTATACATTTCAACGGGTACACCGTCAAGCTTAGGCGACATATCGGCACCCGTAATCGCAATGTAATTTGACTCTAAGAATTTAAAGGAGCCGCCGAGATATGTCATCTCTATTACGGCTTCATCGGTAAAATTACCGACGAGTGCGTTTGCTATGTGGTAGGAGCGAACGTCCATAACGCCGGATGCGTTAAACCCCATAGCCGCAAAGCCTTTTCTTCCGCCGTCCTGAATTGTGGATAACATTCCGGGAGTAATGACCTTAATACTCATTCGCCGTCACCTCCGATGATGCGACACTCGTATGTGCCGTTTTGAACCTTTGCCGATATATCGTCGAAGGTTTCTTTGTCAATCGGGACAAATCTTATATAATCTCCGGCTGAATAAAGTATCGGCTCGTCTCTTTCCGGGTCGTACGGCTTTACGGGTGTCGTACCGATAAGCCTCCAACCTCCGGGTGAGGAGAGAGGGTAAATGCCCGTTTGCTCGCCGCCTATTCCGACAGCACCTGCATGAATCTTAGTCCTTGGATTTTGCAGCCTCGGAGTTTTGATTCTGTCATCAAGGCCTCCGAGATACGCAAATCCGGGCAAAAAGCCCAGCATATAAATCAAATAATCGGTTCCCGAGTGTATCTTTATAACCTCATCCTCGGTAAGCTTGTTGATCTCTGCAACGTCTTTTAAATCCTCGCCGTATTCGCCGCCGTACAGCACCGGTATTTCTATAATTCTCTTCCTGCCCTCCGAGGACGCTTCAAGGTCGCCGCAAAGCTTCGTTATCTTTGCCTTAAGCTTTTCTCCGCCCGTAATGCACGGGTCATAGATTATAAGAAGCGACCGAAACGTAGGAACAGTCTCGACAATACCGAGAATGTTCTTTTTATGGAGTGCTTTGTCAAGTGCGTGAACGCAGGCGTTTATTTCGGCGCTTATTTCATTGCCGAATTCGACGGTTATTGCGCTGTCGCCGGAAGAGAGAAATTTAGGAGCATTCATACAAATACCTCTTAAAATTATTTTCTGTCGTCAAAAAATCCGAGCTCTATTGTTTTATCAAACCAGGTCTTGCATTTTTCGGTGAGCGTGGGAGCATATCTTATACACTCACGCATCATATTGACAATCATCATATTTGTAGTGAGGTCAAAACCGTCTATCGACGGTATCTGCCAACCGTACATATCAACCATGCCGCTTCTTGCCGCAGTCTTTAAGACGTCTTTTTCAAGCTCTGCGTCGTGCATGATGTTTATATCGCCTTTAAGATAGGCTATTGCAGCAATCATACCGTAGCAACCCCAGTCAGAAACGGTTGCGGTTATAATGTTGTCTGCGGCGACAACGCTTGCGATTCCTCCGTTACAGCCGCATACGCAGTTCGATTTTTCAGAGGTGTAGGGGACATATTTTTTAATGTGGTCAAGAACTGTGCCCATACCCAATTCGTTTCCGAGGTCGCCTATTGCAATATTCAAAACCCCGGCCTTTTGAAGCTTTGTAAAGAGTATGTCACCCTTTGCCTCAAGAGCCGTAGTGTTTTTGCCTACCGCGTTGTGATATTCACCGACGCCGTTTGCGCCGGGGAACTCATTTGCTATTACAGCCTTTGGCATCCCCTTTGAAATAATCTCGTCGGCAAGAGCTTCCGCTTTATCTTTGTCCTTTGTGAATGGGATGAATGCCATGGAAACGGGGTGAGCATTCATCTCTTCAATGGTATCGTAAAGGTGAAGGCCTATCACCCTTGACATATTTCTGACTGCTTCCACATTTTCGTCTTGGCAGATTATAACGGGTTTTACATCAAATGCGAGCGACAGTGCTCTTGCAAGAAGCATCGAGCTTACTATGCCGTCAGTCTCGGCATGATGATGGTCAAGCAAAACGAAGCCGGTCATTATATATACAATATCGTCTTTTTTAAGTGTCGCGCACAACTTTTTGGCAGCGTTCATTGTAGTGGGCATACCGGTATACTCGCGCGAGGCCTTGTAGAGAATGCGGCAAACACCGTATCCGCGCGGATCGAGATTTGCGAGATTATCAAGATTTTCGCCTATATTAAGGTCTGTAAGTGCTTTTTGATCCATAATTATTCTCCCTCTTTAAAAAGAATACAAGGCTGTTCCGATTTAAGCGAAACAGCCGTATTGCAGATGTGTATTATCGGTTTTATTCACCGCATTCGTCATGAAGACGTTTGAGGTATGCGTCCTGAAGAGTTTTGATGATTTCGGGAGCTTTGCCGCCGACGGGCTCACCGTCAAGCTCGCATGCAGGCATACAAAGAGCGCCCGAGGACGAAACTATTATTTCGTCGGCGTTTTTAAGCTCTTCGAGAGTATAGTCGCGTTCTTCTACCGGTATGCCTTTTTCGTGGCAAATCTCTATAAGGTGCTTTCTGGTGATACCGGGCAAAACGAGGCAGTCAAGCTGATGGGTAATGAACTTGCCGTCTTTTATTATTGAAACGTTTGAGTGAGCGCACTCCGTTACGAGATCTCCGCGGTGGAATACAGTTTCGTCGCAACCCTTTTCAAGAGCTCTTTGCGAAGCCAAAACGCTCGGTATAAGGTTAAGAGTTTTAACATTGCAGTAATAAAATCTCTTGTCCTCCATGGTAGCGAGCTTGTAGCGAAGAGATAAATCCTTCATCGGGCAGGGCCTTGTGTATATAAGGAGATTAGAGGGCGTGTCGGGGAAAACGTGATTGCGTATTCCGGTTCCTCTTGTAGCTTCCCAATAAACAAACTGATTGGGGTCATCCACCTTGTTCACGCACTCATAGAGTGTTTTTTTAAGATCTTCACGCGGCATCGGAGCAGGTATTTCGAGCAGCCTGCAGCTGTTGTAAAATCTGTCGAGGTGATCCTCAAGCGCAAAGATGGTGCGGTTTACTGAATATGTAGCGTCGTAAACTCCGTCGCCGAAGTACATGGCGCGGTCGTTCATCGGGACCGTCATCTTTTCAATAAGATCGAATTTGCCGTTGTAATAACCGATATTTTCCATTTTTGTCAGCTCCCCAAAATAATGTTATAAAAGCAAAACAAGTCAAGCCCAATTGAGTTTTGCCCGCCATCGCACAGAATTCAAAAAGACTTAACTTACAATAAGACATTATAATACGGCATTTTTTACCTGTCAATAAGAATTAAACAAATCGTAAAATAATGTCGAAATTGACTAAAATTATCGTATATGTACTATTTCTCCCGAGGTTATGGTTTTTGTTTCACCGTCCGACAGAATTACAAGGCCACCGTCCGGGGCTATGTCGAGAACCTTTGCGTCATATTCGCTGTCGGGCGTTATAACCCTGACGATTTGACCTAAAGACGCCGAGTACATTTTCAGCCTGTTTATTATTTCACCGGTGTTTTCGGCGTTGAGGGCGTCGCGGCGTATGATGTAGCGGTCAAGGTTGTTTACTATGTCAACCGCTATTTCGTTGTGGTCAAGCTCACCCTCGTATTTATCGCCTATGCTTGCGGCGGTATACATTATTTCCTCCGGGAATTCCTGCTTTTCGATATTAAGACCTATCCCGACTACGGCGTATTTCGGCTTGCCGTTTTTATTTACTATTTCACACAGTATACCGCATATTTTTTTGCCGTCGAGTAAAATATCGTTCGGCCATTTTATTTTGCAGTCAAAATCAAAAAAGTTAAAGAGCGTATCGCGCACGGCAAGTCCCGCAAGACTTGACAGCAGGTCGAAATTGGGCTCTTTTCCGCTTATCTCGTAAACGATTGAAATGTATACGCCGGTACCCTTGGGTGAGCAAAATGTTCTGCCGGAGCGGCCTTTGCCGGCGGTTTGACAGTCGGATACAACGAAAGCTCCGAGGCCCTTGCCGTCGCCGCAAAGCTTTTTTGCGACCTCGTTTGTGGATTCGGTTTCGGCAAGATAATGAAGCCTGCGCTTTGAGCGATATTGTCTTAAGTGATATATAAGGCTTCTTTCGTTAAGTAAAAGATTGTTCATTTATTATCAGTCCGTTTCGGTTTAATAGTTTAATACAGGTATATGTTGCTGCCGCTTTCGGTGCAATACTGATATTTTACATAATAGTATTTGGAAGGTCAAGTGTATTTGGAAAAAACCGACAAATCCGTGTCAAATGAATGTAGGTTATCCGTTTACCGAAAAAATGTCGGATTTTTGTAATGAATTTAGATATTATCCATTGACTTTTTTTGCGATTTATTGTAAATTATATTATGTTATGCAACAAATATGTATGAGTGAAGTTTAGCTTTTAAAACCACTCGGAAGGGGAAACTCATTATGTCTAAAAAAGAAAAAATACCTTCAACTCCCGAAATGAGAGCCCAAAAGCTTGCTCGCAGTGCCGAAAAGAGAAAGATTTTCGGTAAGACTTTTGAAAAGGCTTTCGGAATTATGCTTGCGCTTTTGCTTGTTTACTCGGTATGCAGCATAGCTTTTAAACCTGCTACCGCTCCGGTTGCAACAAGTGCCGGCACTCAGACCTCATCAGGTTCTTCGTCGGGCAGTTCTTCGTCGGGCAGCTCTTCATCGGGCAGCAGCTCTTCAGGCAGTGCTTCAAGCAGTGCTTCTTCCGATAATACCGCTTCTGCTTCTTCGGACAACTCTTCGGCTGCTCAGGGCAATGCCGCAGCTCCCACAGAGCTTTCCGCATCAAGCTCGGTAGAAGATGTTGTTAATTACTTCAATAAGGCCATCAATAATGTTAAGCCGAACGCTAAAGAGATAACTCTTACAAAAGAGAAAAACTCCCAGGCAGGCAGTGTTTCGGGTGACCTCCCCAAGACTCTCACAAGCATGGCTGATTCTCTTATAGCAGCCAATATGGGCGACAAGGATGTTTCTACCGTTTCTCCGGCAACTTCCGTTGAAGATAAAAACGCTATGTTCCCCGTAGAGAACGAGAACTGGTCAAGCCAGCTTACAGCTGACGACATCGAGAGCAAGGAAGTAGTTGATAACGGCAGCTCTTATGTTATAACTCTTAACATCAAGGCTGATGAGCCGTCTACCGATACTGCTCACGGCAACGGCCACAACGGAAAAGTATTCTCTGTTGTTATGCCGTCAATTGTTACCGATAACGCAGGTCCTGCAGCAAGCATCATTAAGGATGTTAAAACAGGTCACAGCGACGGTTATGTTAAGATCACCGTTGATAAGGCGTCCGGTAATGTTACCGAGGCTACATACTATTTTGTATGGACTCTTTCTCTTACCGCATTGTCAAAGAATGTTTCAATTCCTTTCGGACTTGAAAAGAACTTCACGATTGCTTGGTAATTAAGCTAAACAAACAAATCTTAAGGCACCTCATTTGAGGTGCCTTTTATTTTTTGCCGTTGTGCCGAGAGTAAAAACCGTTTTCTTACGGATAAAGCTATCGGTATCTTTCCAGCAATGCAAAACGTAATCGGCAGCAATAACAGTAAAAAACAACAGTAAAAAAGAGGTGCGCCGAAAACAGCGTACCTCTTTTTGCCTTTGTAATTGCAAGCCTTAGTTTTTGAGGCTCTGAAGCGGAGCCGGTATTCTTCCGCCGCGGTTAATGAACTTAGCGGGGGAAGAGGTGTTAACTTTCATTATGGGCGAACTGCCGAAGAGACCGCCGAATTCAACCTCATCATCATCGCTTCTGCCGATTGCGGGGATAACTCTTACGGCTGTGGTCTTTGAATTAACCATACCGATAGCCGCCTCATCGGCGATTATTGCGGATATTACCTCGGCAGGTGTATCGCCCGGTACGGCTATCATATCAAGTCCTACGGAGCATACTGCGGTCATTGCCTCAAGCTTTTCTATTTTGAGCGTTCCGCTCCTTGCGGCGTCTATCATTCCCGCGTCCTCGGAAACGGGTATAAATGCGCCGGAAAGTCCTCCGACGTGTGAGGACGCCATAACGCCGCCTTTTTTTACTGCGTCATTCAAAAGAGCAAGGCAGGCTGTTGTACCGCAGGCACCGCACTGCTCAAGACCCATTTCTTCAAGAATGTGCGCAACCGAATCTCCGACCGCCGGTGTGGGGGCAAGAGACAAGTCTACAATGCCGAACGGGACACCGAGCTTTTCGGCTGCCCTTGATGCTACAAGCTGACCGACTCTTGTGATTTTGAATGCAGTCTTTTTAACGACGTCGGCAACGTCCGTAATATTTCCGTCTGGTATTTTTGAGAGAGCAGAGCGAACAACTCCGGGTCCCGATACGCCTACGTTGATAACGCTGTCAGGCTCTCCCGCACCGTGAAAAGCACCTGCCATAAACGGGTTGTCATCTGGAGCGTTGCAAAACACAACGAGCTTTGACGGTCCTACAAGACCCTTATCCTTAGTAAGAACAGCCGATTCGCGGACTATTTTTCCCATAAGGGCAACAGCATCCATATTTATACCGGCTTTTGTGGAGCCTATGTTAACGCTTGAGCATAGTCTTTCGGTTACGGCAAGAGCCTCGGGTATGCTTCTTATAAGCTCCTCGTCTCCCTTGGCAAACCCCTTTTGCACAAGTGCCGAATATCCGCCTAAAAAGTTTACTCCGACTGCCTTTGCGGCCTTGTCAAGAGTCTTGGCGTATTTTATGGGGTCGCCTCCGGCAGACGCGAATATCATTGACACGGGAGTTACTGATATTCGCTTGTTGATTATCGGAACACCGTATTCCTTTTCTATCTCTTCGCCTGTTTTGACGAGGTTTTCGGCTTTACGGCATATCTTATCGTAAATTCTGCCGCACGCCTTGTCAGCGTCCGAGTCCGCACAGTCAAGAAGAGATATTCCCATAGTGATGGTTCGTATGTCGAGATTTTCCTCCCGAATCATATTGATAGTTTCAAGTATATCCTGTGTGTTTATCATAGAATTCTTCCCTTACTTGGAATATTTATAAATTATATGTGATGCATCGTATTAAAAATGTCCTCGTGAACGGCATTTATCGAAAGTCCGGTCTTTTCACCGAGAGAGGAGATTTCATCCGCAAAAGAGGTAAAGGGTATATCGCATTTGTCAACGTCAACGAGCATTATCATACAAAACATATCCTGTAAAATCGATTGTGTGACCTCAATTATGTTGACGGAATGCTTCGCGCAGAGCGTAGATACTTCGGCGAGTATGCCCACGGTGTCCTTACCGACAACGGTTATAATAGAACGCATAAAATGTACCTCCAAAAAAATTCTTAGGATATTTTATCACACTTTTGCTCCGTTTAACATATCAAATGACAATTTTTTTCAAAAAACAGTATATTCTTTTTTTAAAATATGCTATTATATCCTAAGAATAATTCCACTTGAGGCGATTTGATGTATAAAAGAACAGTTGATTTGCACGTCCATACCGATAATTCCCCCGACGGTAACCATTCCGCAATGTTTATCTGCGAAAAAGCTGAACTTACGGGACTTCGCGCTTTAGCTTTCTGTGACCATTGCGAAATAGACAGCTTTTATCAGGACAAGTATGATAAACGTATACGCTCGGCGTATTACGAGGTGGCAATGGCGCAGTCGGCATTCCGCGGGAAGGTGCTTGTGCTTGAGGGCATAGAGCTCGGCCAGCCTCACTATGACCCGGAGCTTGCCGAAAAGGTGCTTGCCATGCGAGAGTATGACCAGGTCATAGGTTCTGTGCATAATCTTCGCAATACACAGGACTTTTATTATATGGACAGCTTTACCGAGGAGAGTGCAAACGATTATTTTAATCGCTATCTCGATGAAATTCTCGGCCTTTTGGAGTGGGGTAATTTTGATATACTCGCTCATCTGACATATCCTCTCAGATATTTCTATTCAAAATCCGGCATCATTATTGATATGTCAAGATACAGCAAAAAAGTAGATGAAATATTAAAGCTGACTGCCGAAAAGGGCAAGGCACTTGAGGTGAATTCGGCGGGTCTTCGCCAACCTATTAAAAAGCTTGCACCCGAAGCTGATGTTGTAAAGCGTTTTAAAGAGCTCGGAGGAAAATATGTAACCTTCGGCTCTGACGCGCATTTTGCAGAAGACCTTGCGGCCGGACTTACCGAAGCATATGACGCTATGAAAGCCGCCGGCTTTAATGAGATGACGCTCTTTCAGCAGCGCACGCCTCTTCTGATGCCCATTGAATAATAATTTAAATCGAAACGGAATTTATTTATGATTGTAAAAGCAGCCGCAAAAATAAATCTGATGCTTGATGTTGTCGGAAAGCTTCCGAACGGCTACCACAGCTTATTTATGATAATGCAGTCGGTAAGCTGTTATGATACCGTGCGTGTTGACAGAACAGGCGAAAACGGCATTAAGATAATATCCTCCGACGAACGTGTACCGAAGGACGAAAAAAACATTGCTTATAAAGCCGCCGAGGCCTTTTTTGATTACGCCGGTATTTCCGATAGGGGTATAGAGATTGAAATCGGTAAAAAAATTCCCATGGCGGCAGGTCTCGCCGGCGGAAGTGCCGACGGTGCAGGAGTGCTGTATATATTGAACAGGCTGTATAAAACAGGCTTTGACGAATTCACTCTTTGCTTGATAGGCGAAAAAGTCGGAGCGGACGTACCGTTTTCTCTGACGGGCGGAACAAGCCTTTGCGTGGACACAGGCGGTGTTATAGCTCCGCTTCCCGCAATTTCCGACTGCTTTATCGTTCTGTGTAAGCCCGATATGGGCGTTTCTACCGTGAATGCATACAAACAGATAGACGAGGCGCAGCGTATACGTCATGCAGACCGTACCGCCATGCTGTATGCAATGAAAAACCGCGATACCGCACTTATGTACGAAAAAATGAACAATGTTTTCGAGCAGGTGATAGAGGTACCGAAACGCCCGTATATCAAACAGACCATGAAGCGCTGCGGTGCTAAGGCTGCGCTTATGAGCGGAAGCGGACCTACTGTATTCGGCATATTCACATCGGAAGACGAAGCCCGGCTTTGCTTTAATAAGCTTAAAATGCAATTCAGCGAAACATACCTTACAAGACCCGTAAAAAGGGGTATAGAGGAAGTATAAAAATGAGCAGCAGATATTCTTATGTATTGATTGCGGCAGCGTTTCTGACGGCGGCGGTTTTGATATTATCTCTTGCGTTAAAAGATAACAGCGTGGTATTTTACGGCGGCTGACAGAATTGGGGCTTCGGCTGCCTCTAGAGTACCCGTATACGAGGCGAAAAAATATAAGAAAAAACAGCTAACGGCAATGATTGTTACATTTAATCATTGCCGTTATTTTTTATTGCCCTATGTAGTTTTTGTCGAATATATTTTAAATCTGCAAAAATCCAACCTTTTTCATTGCTTTTTTGAGAGTGCGTTCCGCGGTGTAGGAGGCTTTTTCTGCGCCCTCCTTCATGCATTCCGCGAGATAAGCCTTGTCGCTTATAAGGCGGTTGTATTCCTCTCTCAGAGGACGGAGCTCGTCGCACACGGCTTCACCGACTGCGTTTTTAAAGTCGCCGTAGCCCTTACCGTCAAATTCCTTTTCTATTTCCTCATCTGTTTTTCCGGTGCAGCACGAGTAAATTCCCATAAGGTTGTTTACGCCGTCTTTGCCGTCTTTTCTGTATACGCGCGCTTCGCTGTCGGTGACGGCACTTTTGATTTTCTTCATAATTGTATTGTCGTCGTCAAGCACGGAAATAAACGCCTTTGGATTGGTGTCTGATTTGCTCATTTTTTTATTCGGTTCCTGAAGCGACATTATTTTGGCGCCGCTCTTACCTATAAACGGTTCGGGAAGCTTAAATGTGTTTCCGTAAAGGCCGTTAAATCTGTCGGCAATATTTCTTGTTATTTCAAGATGCTGTTTTTGGTCAATGCCTATCGGAACAAAGTCGGTCTGATATAAGAGTATATCCGCCGCCATAAGCACGGGATATGCGAAAAGACCGACATTTACATTGTCGGGGTGTTTTTCGCTCTTGTCCTTAAATTGTGTCATTCTTGAAGCCTCTCCGAATTGGGTATAGCAGTCAAGAATCCACGCAAGCTGTGCATGAGCGGGAACGTGGCTCTGAACAAACACCGTGTTTTTGTGTGGGTCAAGACCGAGTGCCAATAAAAGAGCGTACATCTCCGTGGTTCTTCTGCGAAGATCCGCAGGATTCGGTCTTACCGTTATCGAGTGCAAATCGGCAACGCCGAAAAAGCAATCATAGCCGTCGGACATATTTTTCCAGTTTTTCAAAGCGCCGAGATAATTGCCGAGGGTCGGTGTGCCCGTCGGTTGTATTAAGCTGAGTACGGTTTGTTTCTTTTCATGATTATTTTCCATTCTTATTACTCCGTTACTGTTTTATGCAATAATACCGTAATTTTAACTTTACGGTTAGACTGCTTATAGTTTAAATTGAATTTGCTCTTTTGTCAATGTCAATGCAGGGTCATATCGGATGTTTTTGCCTGTGAGACACTTATTTTCGATGCTCCGGCTTTGTTATCGGTGCATTCGACATTTCACATAATACAGAATGCCGCCGAAACAGAGCTTCGACGGCACTTTTTACAGTTTGCTTATTTCGTCCATTATGTAGTCGAGAACCTTCACGGGCTCAATGCCGAGTACAACGGCAAATTCCTCATATATCAGAGCTTCCGCTTCCTTTAAAAAAGCCTCGTCCGATTGGTGGAGCCGCTTACCGCTCTCTTCGCGTTCGGTTTTGTGCAGGCGGATGGTTTTAATCACATTGATTATTTTGCCTCTGTCTCCCGAAGCTAAAGCACTCTTAAAAAAATCCTTTCTCTCGGCGTCGTTTTCAATCCACTCCGATGTGTCCTCTGCGGCATTCCTGATAAGCTCGTCTATTTCGTCTTTTTCAATGACGCTGTGCATTTTTTCCATAAGCTTTTCATTGTCCGACGGAACAAAAATCTTTGAGTTTTTCCTGTACACAGGATTTAATATAAAGTATACGGTGCTTTTACCGCCGACGCGCATTTTTTCGGTTCCCGTTATGCGGCATATTCCCTGAGAGCCGTAAACAACAACGTCACCTTCTTTGTATGTAGTGTTTTCTTTTATTTTTTCCACGGTTTTTTTCCTCCGTAATACTTTTTTGCAATTTCGGTTTGTTTTACCGAGTCCAAAGCGTTCATGCGTTTCGACCAAGCATCATTTGAATGCAGCTTTTCCTCCGACGTTTCGTAAAAAGAGCATTTCTCACCGAGACATTTTTTTACGCTTAAAACGGAGCAGTCGTTTCTTTTCGTGCAATATATGCAGCAAAATGTGTCGTTGCTGTTTTTGCTTTTATCCGTAAAATCTTTTTTGTCTGACATAGTATCACTTCTTTTGTGCTTATAATATATTATAACATCTTTTTTGTGTTTTTGTTATTGACATAATAGATAAATTTATATTGTTTGTCGGTTTATATAAAATAGCCAAATTGTCGTAAAATTCGGTCTGTATAACGGCGTAGGGCAATATATATGTATTAAGAAAAAATACGGAGCGGATGTGTGCACCATGATAATAAAATTCAAAAGGCCTGCAGCGATTTTTTGCGGAATTATTCTGATGGTATTCGGACTGTTGTTTTTGCTTTATGCCGTTTTCGGAATGAACGGTGACGAAGAAATAAGAGCAAAAAAGACCATAGCTCAGCACGATACGTCCGTTGATCCGGAAAAGCCGATGATTGCCCTGACGTATGACGACGGTCCGTACACTCCCGTCACCGGAAGAATTCTCGAAAGCCTCAAGGCGGTGGGCGGCAGAGCAACTTTTTTTGTTGTCGGCAGCAGAATAGACGGTCGCGAGGAAATAACAAAGAAAATAACAGAATACGGCTGCGAAATAGGCAATCACACTTACGGACATGTCGTGCTTACCAAAACAGACAACGGAAACGCTTTACGCGAGCTTGCAAAAAATGATGAGGTGATTTTTGATACCGTCGGAATAAAGCCAAGCGTCGTAAGACCTCCGTGCGGCTGTTATAATGATTTTATAAGACAAAATGAGAAAAGACCGCTCGTCATGTGGACGATTGACACAAGAGACTGGAGTCATCAAAACAAGGACCGTACGGTAAATACGGTGCTATCAAGCGTCAAGGACGGAGATATCGTTTTGATGCACGATTTATTTGTCCCTACGGCGGAAGCGTCGGAAATACTGATTCCCGAACTTGTGAATCGCGGCTTTCAGCTTGTCACCGTGAGTGAACTCATCAATTATCGCGGCGAGATAAACGGGATAGTTTTAAATAACGGTTGACAAACCGAGTTCAATAAGCTATCATATTAGCATATTAACACTTTACCACGGTAAAACACGGAGGACGTTATGAAAAAGATTTTAAGTATTTTGCTTGCTGCTGCCTTGATTGTATGCACATTTGCCGCTTGCGGCAACAAAAAAACCGATACTTCTTCGGACCTTGCATATGTTAAAGATAAAGGAACGCTTGTTATCGGCATTACTCTTTTTGCTCCTATGGATTATTATGAAGAGGGTAATACCACAGACCTTAAGGGCTTTGAGGCTGATTTTGCAAGAGCTGTTTGCGAAAAACTCGGTGTTACGCCCTCTTTCCAGGTAATAAGTTGGGAGGCAAAAGAGAGCGAGCTCAATTCAAAAAATGTTGACTGCCTTTGGAACGGCCTTACAATAACCGACGCGAGAAAAAACACCATGTCTATCTCAACGCCCTATATGGCAAATAAACAAGTTCTCATAACAAAGAGCGAAAATGCCGATAAATATTCTTCGGCAGGTTCGTTAAAGGGTGCAACGGTAGTTGCCGAAAAAGAATCCGCAGGTGAAGAGGTTGCAACAAGCGACGCATTCTTTGAGGGCGCAAACTACACGGCGGTTGACTCAATGGCAAAGGCGATAATGGAGGTTTCCTCCGGCACGGCAGATGCCGCTGTTATAGACTATGTTACCGGCATCGGTTCAATAGGCGAGGGCACCAACTATACAAATATAGTTATGGTAAGCGGCGCGAATTTTGCAGATGAGGAATACGGTATCGCTTTCAGAAAAGACAGCGATATAACTCCCGAGGTTAACAAAGCAATCGACGAGCTTGCAAAGGACGGTACTCTCAGAACCATCGCAGAAAAATATAAACTCGGCGGTCAGCTCCTTGTAGGCTGAAAAAACTAAAAAATAACTTTTTGAGGCGGCGGCGCGTCTGCGCTTGCCGTCTAAAAGTTTGTTTAAGGTGAAGTTATGGACTCTTTTGTGAATATATCAATAGAGCTTTTAAAGGGGTTCTGCGAGAATTTGAAGCTGTTTTCGCTGACGCTTCTGTTTTCTGTTCCCGCAGGACTTCTTGTTATGTTTTGCTCTATATCAAAATTTAAGCCGCTGAAGTGGCTTTCAAAGACCTTTGTATGGATAATTCGCGGCACACCGCTTATGCTCCAGCTTTTTGTTGTGCTGTATGTTCCCGGGCTTTTGTTTAACACACCTATTAAAGTGCGTTTTACGGCGGCTCTGATAGCGTTTGTAATAAATTACGCCTGCTATTTTTCCGAGATTTACCGCGGCGGTATTGAGAGCATTTCAAAGGGTCAGTACGAGGCAGGGCAGGTTCTCGGTATGACAAAGCCGCAAATATTTTTTAAGGTAATACTTTTGCAGGTGGTGAAGAGAATAGTTCCGCCGATGAGCAACGAAGTAATAACCCTTGTAAAAGATACTTCCTTGGCAAGGGTAATAGCCGTTGCGGAAATAATAATGGCTGCCGACAGGTTTTCGGCACGCGGAATAATTTGGCCGCTGTTCTATACAGGCGCGTTTTTCTTGATATTTAACGGCTTGCTGACTGTTATCTTTAATAAGCTTGAAAAGAAACTCGATTATTTCAGAGGTTAATTTATGACTGTACTTGAAGTAAACAATATACATAAAAGATTTGGTAAAACCGATGTCTTAAAGGGCATTGATTTTAAAATAGAAGAGGGAGAGGTAGTCTCCGTCATAGGCTCCTCCGGCAGCGGTAAAACCACCCTTTTGCGCTGCATAACCGGACTTGAATCTGCAGACGAGGGAAGAATTTCCGTAGGCGGAAGAGTAACGTTTGACAGCGAACGTAAGGAGAAGCTGTCAAGAGAAGAAAAGCGTGAAAATCAGCTTTGCACAGGACTTGTTTTTCAGTCATTTAATCTTTTTCCGCAGTATACGGTTCTTCGCAACGTAACGCTTGCCAAAGAGCTTTTGGTAAAAGAAGAGTGTAAAAAAAATAAGCTCTCACGTGAAGATAAAAAGAATAAGCTTGCCGCTATCAGCACCGAAGCGATAAAAATAATTGAAAGTGTAGGCCTCAGGGATAAGACGGAAAATTATCCGTGCGAGCTCTCCGGCGGTCAGCAGCAGCGAGTCGCGATAGCGCGCGCACTTATGCTGTCTCCGCAGCTTTTATGTTTTGACGAGCCCACAAGTGCCCTTGACCCCGAAATTACCGGTGAGGTTTTAAATGTTATCAGAAAACTCGCACAGGACGGCAAGACCATGCTTATAGTCACCCACGAAATGGGATTTGCCCGCGAGGTTTCAAATAAGGTCATATATATGCATGAGGGCGTTATCGCGGAAGAGGGAACACCCGAAGAGATTTTTGACAATCCGAAGAGCGATCGCCTAAAATCATTCTTAAATTCCACCCTCCGAATATAATCCCGTAAACTTACCGCCTCCGCAAAGAAACGTGGGGCAGACGGATATAAAAAAACCACTCGCTGTGCGGGTGGCTTTTTTTGCTGTGCCGGCCTTAAAACGGTCGGTGCTTTTATTTTTGCTTGTAATGTTTAAGGAAGTCTTCAAATTCCTCGCAGGCTTTATTAAGCTGCTTTACTGTGGGCAGGTACACTATTCTCACATGGTCGGGCGTGGGGTAGTTGAATGCGCTTCCCTGAACCAATAGAATTTTTTTACTTACAAGGAAATCATATACCATCTGCTCGTCGTTTTTGATGTTGTATTTTTTGCTGTCTATCTTCGGGAAGATGTAAAATGCCGCCTTGGGTTTCATTGCGGAAACGCCGTCAATGCTGTTTAAAGCTTTCCAAACGGCTTCGCGCTGTTCGTATATTCTGCCGCCGGGTAAAAGCAATTCGTCAATGCTCTGATAGCCGCCTAATGCAGTCTGTATAATTTCCTGAGCCGGAACGTTTGAGCAAAGACGCATGGATGAGAGCAAGTTGAGTCCTTCAATATAATCTTTTATAGGTGCTTTGTTGCCGCTTATACACATCCAACCGCAACGGAATCCCGCTATTCTGTGCGATTTTGAAAGTCCGTTAAAGGTAATGCACGGAATATCCGGAGCGAGAGAGGCTATCGAAATGTGTTTTAACGAATCCATAACAAGTCTGTCGTATATCTCGTCCGAAAAGATTATGAGCTGATGACTGCGCGTCACCTCGACTATTTCTTTAAGTATCTCTTCCGAGTAGAGCGCGCCTGTGGGATTGTTCGGGTTGATAATTACAATGCCCTTGGTTCTGTCGGTGATTTTTTTCTTGATGTCGTCAATGTCGGGGTTCCATTCGTTCTGCTCATCACAGATGTAGTGAACGGCATTTCCGCCTGCAAGCGTTACCGCAGCTGTCCACAAGGGGTAGTCGGGGGCGGGGACAAGTATTTCATCACCGTTGTCAAGGAGTCCTTGCATTGACATTGTTATAAGCTCGCTGACGCCGTTTCCCGTGTATATGTCATTAATTCCGACATTCGGCAAATTTTTGAGCTGCGAATACTGCATTATCGATTTTCTTGCCGAAAAAATACCCTTTGAGTCCGAATAGCCCTCCGCGTCGCGCAGGGTGTATATCATATCGTGAATTATTTCGTCGGGAGCGGAAAAGTTAAAGGGCGCCGGGTTGCCGATGTTGAGCTTCAGTATTTTTGTGCCGGCACTTTCCATTTCGCTCGCTTTTTCAAGGACCGGGCCTCGTATATCATAGCAAACGTGGTCGAGCTTGTGTGATTTGCTGAATTTTCTCATATTATCAGTCGCCTTCTTATAATTATAGTTTTTATTTTAACACCGTTGTCAACCGGCTTGCGTTATTAACGTGATTATAGACAAATATATCTTTTCGGTATATAATTCTTGTGTTATAATATTATTATATTTGAAAAAATACTGATAAAGATTTTGAAAAAACGGAGACTCAATATGAATACCGGATTTATAAAAGTTTCGGCGGTTTCGCCGCGCGTAACGGTTGCAAATGTCGAAAAAAATCTTCAGAACGCCCTTAAAACCGTAAAGGCCGAAAGCGAGTCGGGCAGCTCTCTTATAGTGTTCCCGGAGCTTTATCTTACGGCTTACACCTGCGGCGATTTGTTTTTACAGGACGCGCTTATACAGAGTGCGCTTGACGCGCTTATTAAATTTTCAAAAGAAACGGCATACAGCGATGCCGTTATATGTATAGGCTTACCTCTGCGTGTGAGCGGCAGGCTTTATAATTGCGCCGCTGTTTTGCAGAGCGGAGCTATTCTCGGAATTGTGCCGAAAACGTATATACCTAACTATAATGAATACTATGAGAAGCGGTGGTTTGCCTCCTCCGAAAAGGTGAATTGCTCATCCGTTATAATTGATGACGAAGAGGTGCCGTTCGGCAGCAATTTGCTTTTTACTCTGTCATCGGGAGCTGTTCTCGGAGTTGAAATCTGTGAGGATTTGTGGGTTCCCGTTCCGCCGAGCAGCGAGCTTTGCCTTAACGGTGCCGATATTATAGCGAATTTGTCGGCGAGCAATGAGGCTGTCACAAAGAACGATTATCGAAAAAATATAATTTCCGTGCAGAGCGCCAAGTGCTTTTGCGCTTATGTATATGCTTCTTCGGGAGTAGGCGAGTCGTCAACCGACCTTGTGTTTTCGGGGGCTTGTACAATAGCGGAAAACGGAGCGATTTTGTCGGAGAGTGAACGCTTTGCGTTCGACGGCAGCAGTGCCTCGGCGTATATCGACTTTGAAAAGCTGAATTCCGAGCGTGTACGAAACGGCTCTTTTTCCGACAATAATGAGATTTTGCGCGAAAACGATTTTACCGTCATTCCCGCATATGTAAATGAGGCGGAATATGACGATATTAAAAGAAATTTTTATCCCTATCCGTTTGTTCCGTCAAACGAAAGCGAGAGGGAGCTTCGCTGCGGCGAAATACTCTCAATTCAAAGCGCGGGACTTGCCAAGCGCCTTGCGCATACGGGACTTAAAAAGGCTGTTATCGGTATTTCCGGCGGACTTGATTCCACACTGGCACTTCTTGTAGCCGTTAAGGCTATGGAGATGTTGTCGCTTCCCAATGAAAACATTATATGCGTCACAATGCCGGGCTTCGGCACTACCGATATGACGTATAATAACGCCGTAGAGCTTATAAAAGCGCTTAACACGACTTTTAAGGAAATAGATATAAAACCTGCCTGCCTGTGCCATATGAGCGATATAGGGCACGACAGCGATATTCACGACATCACCTATGAAAATACGCAGGCGAGGGAACGCACGCAGATACTTATGGATATTTCAAACAAGGTCGGCGGCATACTCGTCGGCACAGGCGACCTCAGCGAACTTGCGCTCGGGTGGTGCACATATAACGCCGACCATATGAGTATGTACGGTGTGAACTGCTCTGTACCGAAAACGCTTGTGAGACATTTGGTTCGCTTTGAAGCCGAAAAGCTCGGCGGTGAAATAGAGCAGATCCTTTTGCGTGTGCTTGCAACTCCCGTAAGCCCGGAGCTTTTACCGCCTGATGAAAACGGTAATATCAAGCAAAAAACCGAGGATAAGCTCGGTCCGTACGAGGTTCACGATTTCTATCTTTACTACTTCCTGCGTTTCGGCACCAAACCGCAAAAGCTGCTGTTTATGGCATCTCGTGCTTTTTCGGGTAAGTATTCAGAGGAGCAGCTCAAAGAGTGGCTCAGGCTTTTTATCAAAAGATTTTTCATAAGCCAGTTTAAGCGCTCGTGCTTGCCGGACGGCCCTAAGGTGGGCTCTGTAAGCCTTTCGCCGCGCGGAGATTTCCGTATGCCGTCGGATGCCGAATTTACCGAATGGCTTAAATTCTGAAGAATATAACCGTAAAATAAAATGGCTGTAAAAACCGAGGTTTTTGCAGCCATTTATGTATTTATTGTGTTACTGTATCCTTTTTTATTCCGAAAATCAGTCTCAGAAAACCTCCGAGCAGCTTCGAGCTTTTAAAAACAATAACCTTCAAAACAGACTCCTCCTTAACAACAGTTTCTGCAAAGCGTTATCCCGCTGCAAACAAGAGCGAGAGCGAGTACAACTACGAGCCATTGTGCCGGCAGAATAAAAGCAACTGCCAAGGCTATCCCCAAGGTCACAAACACGGCTCCGATACCGATACGTCGTTTTCTTATCATGCCGACACCGCCTTATCTTTTTTTACTGCGCTAATACACTATATGCTGCGAAATAAAAAAGTGTTAAGGCTTTGTTTGCGATGAAGGCAATAATTAAAGGTAAAGGCTTATTTCACCGCTTTTCAGCACCGTTGTCGAATTCCCGCTCTTTACGATAAGCCCTCCGTCTTTGTCAATGTCGAGAGCCGTGCCGTAAAATTCTGTATTATTCTTCGTATATTTAATGTCTTTTCCTAAAACGAGAGAATATTTTTTATATCTTTCGATAAAACTGTTTCGTTCCTCATCATACTTTAGTAATTTTTTAACTATGAGCGAAATTAACTCATTTTTAATCGGTAAATCATATTCCAAAAAACCAACCTTGTCCTTGAGTGAGTCAGGCAGGGTGGCGGTTTTCAGATTGATTCCTATGCCTATTATTATGTTGCTTACGGTACCGGTTTCAAAGTCGGATACCGCTTCCGTCAGTATTCCGCACAGCTTTTTGCCGTCGAGATATATGTCGTTTACCCATTTGATTTTTGTATCGGTTCCCGTGAGCTCCTTAATTGCTTCAACTACGCAGACGGCGGCATATGACGTTATACCGACGGCTGACGTCAAATCGCTTTTAGGAGAAGTGACGAGCGAAAAATATAATCCTGTACCCTTGGGCGAGTAAAAATTGCGTCCGTTTCTGCCGCGACCGAGAGTTTGCTCCTCCGAAATGATGAGCAACGGCTTGTCGATTTTCCCGTTTGCCGTTTCTCTCTTTGCTTCATTGTTGGTGGAGTCTAAGCTCTCAAATATTTTTATGTCCGTATTTTCGCCGCAAAGCCTTTCAATGGTGCTTTGCGAGAGAATATCGCAGGACTCCGACAAACAGTACCCCTTATTTGTGGAAGATGTAATTTTATATCCGTCGTTTTTAAGTGAATTTATTGCTTTCCATACGGCGTTTCTCGATACACCGAGCTTTTCGGCAAGATATTGTCCGGAAATATCTTCTCCTCTGTGTGCTTCAAGCTCCGAGCGTATGTCATTCTTTACAGACATAGTTTTTTCCTTTCAAGAAATAATCTGCATATATGGTATTGTATAAAACGCGTTTTGTCAAATTGCCTTATTAAATTTTTAAAAAGCGGACAGCAACTTTGAATGTCGCTGTCCGCTTTTATATGGATTTCGGTGTTTACCCGTTATTTAGGCAATACTGCCTTTTTCTTTTTGCCGATGATGATAAATAAGGTCAGCGCGCCGCAGCTGACTATCGCAGCTGACAGCCACAATGCAAGGCTGTTTGTGTTGCCTGTTTTCGGAATGATCACATTTGTTACACTTTTGTTTGTCGCCACAATTCCGTATTGGCTCAAATGAGTTGCTTCAAATACGATATAGCCGTCCTCAACTGTTGCGGGGATCGTTTCCTTTATTTCACCGTCTGAAATATATACGACTTCATATTTGCCATAGTCCTTTAAATCCTCCGGCAGAGCAATTTTGATTTTCATTTTTGTATCGCTTATTTTTACAACGTTGTTGTTTCCGTCAAGCACATTGATGTCTGCTATGAACTTTACGTTTTTATCTGCCAACGCTTTTTTGACTTCAACCTCTCGAATATCCAATTTGTAATCCTTATTTATTCCGTCGGGAAATTCGATAACCGCATTTGTTTCTCCCTTGCTTTCGAGTTTATTTACCGTTTCGGAAGCGGGAGGCGTAATCGGTGTGGGCGGTTCGGGCTTTCCGGGATTTTCCGGCTCTCCGGAGGCTTTCGTCCAAGAGGCGTACAAGGTCACATTTTTATACCGCACATAACCGTTGTCTTCCGTAATCAAGGTGTCTTTATCAAATTTGCTATTGGTTTCTTCGTTGTTATCCCAAAATCTCCAATAAACATACTTGTAATTTTTTCCGCTGCCGTCTTTTTTGGTGTTCCAGCCGTTAAAGGTATAGCCCTCTCTTACGGGAACATAGGGCAAAAGCGACATTGATGCACCTGAGTCTCTGCCGCCTACATAGTCGTACTTTTTAGCCTCGTTGCCGTCGAGCGTTCCGCCGTTCGCATTGAGTGTCAATACTATGCCGTCATTGTCGAATGTGTTTTTTGTGTAGGTTGCAAGAACCGTTACGGCGTCGCTTTCCTTAAAGCAGTCAGCCGATATTTCCGTTACATATCTGCCGTTCAAATCCCAGCCGACAAAGGTATAGCCCTCTCTTACAGGAACATATTGAGTTAAATCGACCGTCTGATACTCACTTGAGCTGCTTTTCAGGGTTATTTCATACTTGCCGTTTACTGTGCCGCCGAGACCGTCAAGCGTCAGGTAATATGTGCCGGTTCCCTTTAACGCTTCTTCGGAGAATGCTGCGTAAATCGTAAGACCGTTAGTGTAATCTACCTCGCCGTCGTTTACCCAAAAAGTACCCTCGGAATTGAAATCCGACAGTGGTATATCCTCCGGGGCCCTTGTTTCGCCCGACCAATCCGTTGCCCAATAAGCAAATTGAGTTCTGCCGTTAAACGGAAGAATGCCCGCAGTCAATTCGGATAAGCTTACCGTCGTGTCGCCGTCGGCAACATCAAATCTTATTATTTTTGCATAATCGCCGTCGATTTTGCCGTCCGAAGCGCAAGTGAGAAGCAGCGTATACTTTCCGTCGTCCTTGATTGTGGCGGCGCTTACCGTCATCAGGCTCGATATAACAAACATTATTGCGAGCAGCATCAAAAGCACCGTTTTTAATTTTGCGTTGACCTTTCTCTTTAATCTTTTTTTGTTATCCATAAAATTTCCTCCTTTATTAAGCCTTATTTCAAGGCTTTGTGTTGCTTTTTTTATAATTATATTTTTACATTACGATATTGTATATAAGGGAAGTCCGCCAATAGCGTTAAAAGCGGTGGCGGATATCCGCCAATCGTTGAAAAACAGCAAAAAAATACCTCCCATCCATAGACGGGTGTCCGTAAAACAGTTAATCCTCCGTATGGCTTAGACCATGCGGAGGATTTGTTTATGTCTAATCTTCAAACTTGCTGGCGGCAAACGGTTTGTCAAAACCGTTTGCGGACGGCAAGTCCACAGGGGATAGCCGCTTTA
>OGML01000706.1_pt1 | contig 33814 bp, 32 predicted proteins | sample 1572951 | NCBI WGS metagenome assembly OGML01 (sample SAMEA2581883, study PRJEB24529) | metagenome | biome: Human gut stool | place: China | collected 2011 | reverse complement strand
CACGTAGCGAGAGCGTGTTTTCGAAAATTTTGTTAATTTTGAACAATTTAAAGAAGATTATGAGGAGTTTCGCAAATGCCTAAACAATTATAAAGAAAAGAGGAGAGAAACATGGAGATTTTAAAGTCAGCAGTTATTTTAGTGATCGGATTTGTATTGCTTATCAAAGGAGCAGATTATTTCGTAGAGGGCAGTTCCTCCGTGGCGAAAAAGTTTAAAGTTCCATCTTTGATCATCGGTATGACGATCGTGGCAATGGGAACAAGCTTACCGGAGCTTGCAGTCAGTGTTACCGCATCCATGGCAGGAAACAATACACTTGCAGTCAGTAATGTGGCAGGATCCAATATTTTTAATCTGATGGTAGTCTGCGGTGCCTGTGCACTGTTTACACCACTTACCATTGAAAAGAATACATTGATGAAAGAGTTTCCGTTCTCGATTCTCTGTGCCGGCCTGCTTGTAGTTATGGGATATCTTGGAATGTCATTAGGTCGTGTGGATGGTGTGATCCTGCTTGTGATTTTTGCCGTATACCTGTTCTGGATGATACAGTCTGCGAAAAAAGCAAGGACATCCGGGGATAAACTGGAAGCAGAAGAGGAGGCACTTGCCGAGGAAGAGATCAAAATCCTTCCGATGTGGAAATGCATAGTTTTTATTATTGGTGGAATGATCGCAATAAAGTTCGGCGGTGACTTTGTAGTCGATGGCGCATCTGCGATCGCAGCCGGATTCGGCTTAAGCCAGACACTGATCGGTCTTACGATCGTGGCACTCGGAACCAGCCTTCCGGAGTTAGTGACGTCCATCGTGGCAGCGAGAAAAGATGAGGTGGATATGGCACTTGGAAATGTGATCGGTTCTAATATTTTTAATATTTTACTGATCCTTGGTGTCGCAGCGGCGATCAGTCCGGTTACCTTCCTTATGGAGAATATTATCGACATTATCATTTTGATCATCATGAGTGCAGTTGTATGGGGATTTGCATGGACATCCAAGAAAGTGAATCGTAAAGAAGGAATTATTATGCTTCTTATGTATGCGGTATATATGGTGTATATCTGCATCCGGTAAAAACATAGAAAAAAGTTATTGACAGGAAACGCTGGTTCTAGCAAATGCTGGTTCTGGCGTTTCTCTTGTATGAGCCTTTTGTTACGGATCAAGTATTCATCTTTTTAAATAAATCATCATAAAACGTCTTGACGCAAACAGTAAAAAACAGTAAAATGAATGTAAAACAGTAAAAGACAGTAAAGAACAGTAAAACAACACAAAAACAGTAAACAAGAGTAAAGAACAGTGAAACTAAAGGAGCGCCTATGCAGAATCCATTTACGCTTACATTTGGGAAAAGTCCGTTAGAGCCGGTAGAACGTCCATTACAGACAATGGAAATTGTTGATACGTTTACAGCGGAAACGGTAAATCAGCAGATGTTCATTATCACAGGTGTACGAGGTTCTGGAAAAACAGTGATGATGACTGAGATTGCAAGACGGCTGAGGGAAAGAGAAGACTGGGTAGTGATAGAACTGAATCCTGCTACCGATTTATTACAGAGAATGTTAGCAAAACTAAATAGCAATAAAGTTTGTGCAGCAATCATAAAGTCTGCGAAAATTGATTTATCCTTTTTCGGGTTTGGCGTAGCGATAGAGGGTGTTCCGCCACTCACGGATACGGAGACGGCGATCATTACTATTTTGGAAAAACTGAAAAAGCAGGACAAGAGACTGTTGATTACAATCGATGAAGTTACAAATAATGATTATATGAAGGTGTTTGCAGGTTCATTCCAGATTTTTGTAAGACAGGATCTGCCTGTATTTTTACTGGCAACGGGTTTATATGAAAATATTGATGAATTACAGAATGAAAAAAATCTAACCTTTTTATTTCGGGCACCAAAGATTCAGTTAAAACCATTGAATCAGCAGGCGGTTATGAATAAGTATAAAAACATTTTTCAAATAGATCAGGATGTGGCAAAACAAATGGCAGAGCTGACGAGGGGGTACCCATTCGCATTTCAGGTACTCGGTTATCTGACATGGAATCACAGTGGTCATTATGAGGCAGTACTAGAAGAGTATGAGCAGTATTTGAGCGAGTTTGTATACGACAAAATATGGTCAGAGTTATCGCAGAAGGATCGTATTGTGGCAAGGGGAATTGCCGAGACAGAAAGCGGAAAAATCAAAGAAATCCGGGAACATCTTGGCATGGAAACAAATGAGTTTAATCCGTATCGCAAAAGACTTATGAAAAAGGGGATTGTCTCAGGCGAGACCAGAGGGTATGTATTTTTTACACTGCCGCTTTTTGAGAGATATGTGATCGATAATTCATGAGTGAAAACAGGCGAATACAATTCAGGCATTATGTCGTCCCCGTATTGTGTACACCGTGGAAAAAGCGTATAATACAAAGCACGAAATGGAAAGATATTATTATATACGGACGGAGGTAGTCATTATGTCATTTTTTGATGAGATGAAAGAGTCATTGGTATCAGCAGGAAAAGATGTATCCCAGAAAGCGAAGGAAGTATCCGGTGTTGCCAAGTTAAAATTAGACGTAAAGTCCAAAGAAGATTATGTAGAAAAACAGTATGCAGAACTGGGACGTACCTATTTTGATGCACACAAAGATGATGAGGAAAATGCCGAAAATGAACAGTTCAAAGTGATCAAAGAGGCATTGGCAGAGATCGAGCGCATGAAAACGGAGATCTTAAATCTTCAGGGCGCAGCAGAATGTCCAAACTGCGGAGCAAGAATGCCACAGGGCGCATCTTTCTGCAGCAGTTGTGGAGCAAAAATGGCAGAGCCGGAGCATTTTACAGGCGAAGTTGTCGATGATGAGAAATTCGACGAATAAAGAAATGCATATCATTCGTTTACAGAGAAACGATGCACAGAAAATGTAAAATTCAATGCAATAGCACGGAAACACCGAAAAACCAATGTATTCATTGACTTTTCAGTGTTTCCGTGCTATTTTATGAGATAGGCATTCAGCGTCTGACGCAACAGGACGTGATAATGCATACGATTATTTTAATATAAAACACAATGAAAAAGAGAGTACATGAAATGGAACTCAACAGATCATCTGTGCAGATGGTCTTAGCAGAGAGGTTTCCGGGATATAGCAGGGCATCTGATTTTAATTCAGTAATATCAGATCTGCAGGATATCATGGTGCGAGGAAATGAGGAAAGCTTCATGGAACATGGCTTTGGAGTGGCAGGGCTGAACGGATGCAAAAAAGTGGCATGCGATAAGTTCTGACGGGACCGCCTGTTATAGCGGAGATGTTTTTCAAATAGAAAGACATGCTGAGATCTGTATTGTGGGATACAGATGAATTGAAGTGGTAACACGGGAACAACCCGTCTTCTGGGTAATCAGAGGGCGGTTTTTTATTACAGTCCACTTATTGCGCATGTGAACTGTAATAAAGATAATTATAGGTAATTGCGAAACTCACAGAAAACGTGAGGTAAGTTGTGAAAATGTGACAAAAGATTGAGAAGACATTGGGGAACCGCCGGTTCTTGCTTGGCAGACATAGCGTTAGCTATGGCTGGCATGCTAGTACCGTTGCGAGTGACACATAGCGAGAGCGTGTCTTCGAAAATTTTGTTACATTTCCACAACATTCATAACATAAATAGAGTTTCGCAATTGCCTAAAAGATAATTAAGGAAAGAGGTAGTGAGAATGAGCAATAAAGGAAAGTATTATATGACAACAGCGATTGCCTACACATCCGGCAAACCGCATATTGGAAACACTTATGAGATCGTACTTGCAGATGCGATCGCAAGATACAAGAGAGCAGAAGGCTATGACGTATACTTCCAGACAGGAACGGATGAGCATGGTCAGAAGATTCAGGAAAAAGCGGAAGCAGCAGGAATCACTCCGAAGGAATATGTAGATAACGTTGCAGGAGAAGTAAAAGCAATCTGGGATCTGATGAACACATCCTATGATAACTTTGTCCGCACTACAGATGCAGACCATGAAAAATGCGTAAAGAAAATCTTTAAAAAATTATACGATCAGGGAGATATCTACAAGAGCTCCTACGAAGGACTTTACTGTACACCATGTGAGTCTTTCTGGACAGAGTCTCAGCTTGTAGACGGCAAATGTCCGGACTGCGGACGTGAAGTAAAACCGGCAAAAGAGGAAGCTTATTTCTTCAAAATGAGCAAATACGCAGACCGTCTGATCGAGCATATTAATACACATCCGGAATTTATCCAGCCGGTATCCCGTAAGAACGAGATGATGAACAACTTCTTACTTCCGGGCTTGCAGGATTTATGTGTATCCAGAACATCCTTCAGCTGGGGAATCCCAGTAGATTTTGATCCGAAACATGTTGTTTATGTATGGCTTGACGCACTGACCAACTACATTACAAAAATTGGTTATGACCCGGATGGTTCTTCTGAGTTGTTTAAGAAAAACTGGCCTGCAGATTTACACTTAATTGGAAAAGATATCGTTCGTTTCCATACGATTTACTGGCCAATCTTCTTAATGGCATTGGATCTGCCATTGCCAAAACAGGTGTTTGGTCATCCATGGCTTTTACAGGGCGGCGATAAGATGAGCAAATCCAAAGGAAACGTGATCTATGCAGACGATATGGTAAGACTGTTCGGCGTAGACGCAACCCGTTACTTCGTACTTCATGAGATGCCATTTGAAAATGACGGTGTCATCACATGGGAACTGGTAATTGAGAGATTCAATTCCGATCTTGCCAATATTTTAGGAAATCTGGTAAACAGGACGATCTCCATGAGCAACAAATATTTTGATGGTGTTGTAAGGAAAACCGGCGCAGCCGAAGAAGTCGATGAGGATTTGAAGGCTGTCGTTACAGGAACCAGAGACAAAGTGCAGGAGAAAATGGACAAACTCCGCGTGGCGGATGCGATCACCGCTGTATTTGACCTGTTCCGCCGCTGCAACAAATACATCGACGAGACGACTCCATGGGTACTTGCAAAAGATGAGGCAGACCATGACCGTCTTGCAGAAGTGCTATACAATCTGACAGAGTCCATCACGATCGGAGCAAGCTTACTGCACAGCTTCCTGCCAGAGACAGCAGAGAAAATCGTAAAACAGTTGAATACCACACTGCGCGATTATGACGATCTGGACAAATTCGGACTTTACGAGAGTGGAAGCAAAGTGACAGATACACCGGAAATCTTATTTGCACGTCTGGATGCAAAAGAGGTTATGCCAAAAGTTGAGGAGATCAAGGCAGCTCAGAAAGCTGAGTTTGAGGCAGAACAGAAGAAACTTGCCGGAGAAACGGAAACAGCAGAAGAGGCGGAAGAATCCGTAATTGACATTGAACCGAAAGCAGAAATTGAGTATGATGATTTTATGAAGATGCAGTTTCAGGTAGGAGAGATCATTGCCTGCGAAGCAGTTCCAAAATCAAAGAAATTACTCTGCTCACAGGTGAAGATCGGAAGTCAGGTAAAACAGATCGTTTCCGGTATCCGCAAGCATTACACACCGGAAGAGATGGTTGGCAAAAAAGTCATGGTATTAGTGAACTTAAAACCGGCAAAACTTGCAGGTGTAGTCTCAGAGGGTATGTTACTCTGCGCAGAGGATGAGAACGGGGAACTTGCATTGATGGTTCCGGAGAAAAAGATGCCAAGCGGAGCAGAGATCTGCTAGAAAAACAGAAATTAAGACACAATTAAGATTTCTCTACTATTAAAATACTTTTTTAACTGCTAAAATAAAACTGTTCAGGCTGATAAACGCCGGACAGTTTTATTTTATTCATGTTTGCAGCAATGGACAGGTTTGTCCGTAAAGCGGGAGACAGGCTGTTCACAGAAAAATATTGGGAGGATAGAACATGCAGACCATTTTAGTGTGTGATGATGATAAAGAAATTGTGGAAGCGATCGAGATCTATTTACAGCAGGAAGGCTTTCATGTGCTAAAGGCATATGATGGTGAAGAAGCGCTTGAGATATTGAAGAACAATGAAGTACATCTTCTGATCATGGATGTCATGATGCCGAAGTTGGACGGAATCCGTGCAACCCTGAAAATCCGTGAGAACAGCAGTATTCCGATCATTATTTTGTCAGCAAAAACAGAGGATTCAGACAAGATCTTAGGACTGAATATCGGGGCGGACGATTATGTGGAGAAACCGTTCAATCCGCTGGAACTGGTGGCAAGGGTAAAATCCCAGCTCCGCCGCTATACGCAGCTTGGAAATGCAGCAGAATCCGGTGACAGTATTTATACAGTTGGCGGTTTGAGCATCAATGACGATCTGAAAGAAGTAACGGTGGATGGCGAAGTAGTGAAGCTTACCCCGATCGAGTACAACATTCTTTTACTGTTGGTGAAGAACCAGGGGAAAGTATTTTCCATCAACCAGATTTATGAGAGCATCTGGAATGAGGATGCGATCGGAGCGGATAATACAGTGGCAGTACACATCCGCCATATCCGCGAGAAGATAGAGATTAATCCAAAAGAACCCCGCTATCTGAAAGTTGTATGGGGTGTTGGTTACAAAATTGATAAGAATTAAGAGTTAAGGAGCGATTATGGAGAGCCATCCTTATTCCTACGGAACAAAACTGACAGGCCTGATCCTTCATCTGTTTTTTACAGTGGTTTTAACGATAGCAGTATTTTTGCTGGCATCCATGCTTAGTAAAAATATTTTTGAGTTGTCAGACGTTGGGACAGAACAGTTTCTGGATTCCGGGTATTACACAAAATGTATTGAGAAAAAATGTGATGACCTGAGCGATTACCTGCGCCTGCTGATCAAAGGTGAAAGCCGTACTTCAGAGGAGAACAGGCGTTATCTGCAATACACCAATGAGTTTAAGAGCGGTGATAGCAATTTCTGCTATTGGTACAGGATTGGTGAGGCGTGGTACACAAATCAGCCGGACACGAAGGAAGGACAGGAGTTTGACGTGGAAGCTGTGCTGATGGAGGCGAAGACCATGGGGAATTACCTGATCTATGATCTTGTGGACAAAGAATTTGGCACTGATATTAACGGCATGGCAGACTACTTCTTTGGCGGTGGGAATCAGATGCTCTGGCCTGCAGATGACATGACGCTGATCATCGGGATCGATACGGAACTGTCTGCAGAAGATGATATTTATGAGGCATCCCGGGAGTACGAACAGCTTCATCCATGGATCAAGGTCTGTACTTTCAGTGGCTTGGTCAGTCTGATGGGATGGATCATTTCACTGGTGTATCTGACTTTGGCAACCGGACGCCGCACAGGTGAGGAGAAAATCCATCTGAATCCGATCGATAAGATCAAGACGGAGATTCTGGTGGCGGCTTTTATTTTTATGATGGTGGAGCTTGTGATCCTCATTACAAAAGTAAACAGTGAGGAATGGGCTGTTTATGGGATCATTGTAGCATCAGGAACCGTGAGTCTTGTGATCGACGGTTTATTCCTGATCTTTTATCTGAGCATGGTGCGCAGAATGAAAGCGGAGATGCTCTGGGAGACAAGCGTTGCGTGCTGGCTCGAAAGAGGTATCCGCAAAGTATTTGCCAGACAGAAAACAACGGTGCGTGTGCTGCTGCTTTTTGCAGGACACATGGCTGTCTGCTTCGTACTGGCGGTCGGTGCATTTTACTATCAGAGCATGACTGCACTGGTGGTGCTGCTCTTATTTTCAGCGGGAGAGTGCTATATGATCCTGCGAAAGGCAGTGGAGCAGTATCAGATCCGGCAGGGTGTGGAGAAAATCAGGGACGGAGCGCTTTCTGGGAAAATTGACATTGAACAGCTGCACGGCGAGGAGAAAAGCCTTGCGGAGGCGATCAATAACATTGGAGAAGGTCTTTTACATGCAGTGGATGACAGCACCAAAAATGAACGCATGAAGGCAGATCTTATCACAAATGTATCTCATGATATCAAAACACCGCTGACATCAATTATAAATTATGTAAACCTGATAAAGCTGGAAAAAATTGATAATGAACGCGTGCAGGGGTACATTCAGATCCTGGATGAAAAATCCCAGCGGTTAAGGCAGCTTACGGCGGATCTTGTGGAGGCATCCAAGATCAGTTCCGGTAATGTGAAGCTTGACATGCAGGTCATTGATCTTGTAGAACTTGTCTATCAGACAAGCGGAGAGTTTAATGAGAAGTTTGAGCAGAAAGAACTTACGATCGTCACAAAACTCCCGAAGACAGCTGTGCTGATCCGTGCAGATGGAAGGCAGCTTTACCGTGTGATCGAAAATCTTTATAATAATGTTGCAAAGTATGCACTGGAGAAAACAAGGGTGTATGTGGATATCTCATATGTGGAGGAAAAGGTTGTATTCTCCATTAAGAATGTGTCGGAACATTCCCTTGCAAGGGAGAACAGCAATGCCGGAGATCTGACAGAACGTTTTATCCGCGGGGATTCGTCGAGAACGACCGAGGGAAGTGGTCTGGGACTTTCCATTGCAAAGAGTCTTACGGTTTTAATGGGTGGAGTTTTTGACATTAAAGTGGACGGTGATCTGTTTAAGGCATCGATCACGTTCCCACAATATGCAGATGGGAACGGCAGTGATGCGGGAACGGAAGGTCCAGTGAGCGAAGACGATTACGTGATCGAAGAATCAGAAACTTAGATGTGCGCTTTTTCTTGCTTTTTCAAGAATATCGACAACGATTTCTGTATTTTCGAGCAGCTGATAGCAACGTTCGTAATCGCTTGACTGCACAATCCTGGTTAGTTCCTGGATTTCGTAATACCATGGAGTTTCTTTCTGACAAAAAGAACATTCTGAATCACGGAGTATAAGTCTGCTGTTTTGACAATTACTGCTTCCAGGACTGACATGGATATATCCTTTTTCGCCCATGATCTGAACGTTGTTTTCACAGGTGGTGTTTTTGGAACCACTGCATTGGCAGATAATATCACCAAACTGGAGAATAAGAATACCATGTGTATCAATGCCGTTTTCATGTGTCCCGGCGAAATATTCGATACGGTCTGGTTTTCCAAACAGACCAACCAAAAAATGAATATTATATAGGTTGATATCCATAAGCGCTCCACCGGCAAATTCCGGATTAAAAACATTTGGAAGCTTGCCGGAAATGAGGGAGTCATACCGGCTGGAATACTGGCAGAAGGTTAATGATATCATTTTAATACTGCCAAGCAGACTTATGTTTTTTCTTACCCAGTGAAATCCCGGTTGGTGGAGCGTGGTAATTGCTTCGAATAAAAACAGATGGTTTTCTTTGGCGAGACGGATAAGTTCAACAGCTTCTGCCGCTGTCGCGGTAAAAGGTTTTTCGCATATTACGTTTTTGCCGTGTTCTAAAGCACTTTTTGTCTGTGAATAATGCAGACTATTTGGTGATGCAATATAAATAAAATCAAGGGAATCGTCTGAAAGCATTCTCTCATAATCGGTATATGTTTTTTCAATATGATATTTTTCCGCAAGTCTGCGGGCACTGTCCTCATTTCTGGAATATACGGCATGGCAGGAAATGCCGTCTGTTTTTTCAATATTATCTAAAATATAGTTAGTGATAAATCCTGTTCCGACAGTACCTATTCTCATAATATGTTTCTCCTATCAATTGTTAAATATCTGTTTTGCATACTCGCTCGGAGCAATGTTATATTTCTGAGTGAATGCTTTGGAAAAATACTGAATCGAATTGAAACCGAGCATGAGTGCAATCTCACTGATCGTGTATTTGTTCTCACGGATCAGTTGACAGCTCTTATCCAATTTTAATTCACTGATATATTTTTTTGGTGTCTGCTCAAGGTTCTCCTTAAAAAGTATCTGCAGGGATGACCTGGAGAGAGAAAACTTCTGACAGATTTCAGCAACCGTGATCGGTTCTGTAATGGTTTCGCTGATATAAGAGAGTATCTGATTCAGCATCTCGTCCTGATAATTCTGGCGTACCTCTGTCACAGGATGTTGGTCGGTCTGTTCTATAAAATCAGATTGAAGAAGTCTTATTACCGTTTCCTGTAAAAGACAGATGATCAGGCTGTTCATAAAAGGCAGCTGCGAATTGCTTTCATTAACAAAAGCTTTGATCAGAGTATGAATTTTTTTGTCATACCCAAATACCCGGTTTAAAAGGGTGCGGTATATTACTTTGTTGTCTTCGTGGTTTGTATTGTCCAGATCAAAAATGATCGTTACATAGGAGCAGGATTCTCCTTCGGGAATTTCCTGACAGTGAAACTGGCCTGGACCATAAATCAAAAGATTATTTTCCGATAATTCATAGCCCTTTCCGTCTACAATCGTTTTCATGCATCCACGGTCAACATAGGTAAGCTCAAAATAGTTGTGGGTTTCGCCCTTGAAATTATAACCGGAGTTTCTTATATTATAATAGTATCCGAGGATTTCATTAATACGTAAGTATGGAATGACACGGTCAATGCTATAGGCCGGTGATAATTCCTCAATCGAATAATGATAACCGGAATCAACAATAAGCTTATAAGAACAGCTGGCTGTCATGGACACCAGAGAGAAAAATAAGCCGGGATTGATCTTGACATAACGGTGTACGGCAAATGTTTTCAATGATGCTTTATCAGGCTGTGTTCCGATCAGGATGCACGACATACCGGACTGCATTTCAATATATACAGGACAGTCAAAACAATGAAGCTGGCTGATACTGTTTTTTGCCTGTATGGAGAAAATAGTAGAGGTCATATTATTTCTCTCTGCGTCAATTGGAGCGTCATATACATTACCATATTTTAAAAATTCTTTGCTTGATGTTTTCTTCTGCATAGTCTGTCATACCTCCAAATTAAAATTATTATACCTTTTTTTATGTAACATGTCTATTAATGGAAGACATTGATGAAAAAATATGGCAGATTGAATCAAATTTCTAAAAAAATTATAAAAAATATTAAAAAAAATAAACTCTCTACTAAAATATACAAATACTATTTTGTGCAAATTGTATATAATATAGTTACTCTGAAGGGGATTTTCAGGGAAGAATCATAATCAAGGAGGAGAAGGAGATGCCAAATATTGTATTGACAAGAATTGACAATCGTCTTGTTCATGGACAGGTAGCAACACAGTGGTGCGGACCAATTGGAGCAAATCTTATTCTGGTAGCTAATGATGAAGTAGCTGGTAACAAACTTCGTCAGGGGCTGATGGATATGGCTGCACCAAGTTACGCAGCTATGCGTTACTGGACGATTGAAAAGACTATTTCAACCATCCACAAAGCATCTGACAAACAGCACATCTTTATTGTTTGCGAGACACCACAGGATGTATTGAAATTAGTAGAGGGCGGAGTGCCTATCAAAAAAGTTAATATTGGTAATATGCATATGGCAGACGGAAAACGTCAGGTTGCAGGTTCTGTTGCAGTCGATGATGACGACGTTGCTGCTTTTGCAAAATTACGTGACCTTGGTGTAGAACTTGAAATCAGAAGAGTTCCGACTGAGGGAGCGGAGAACATTGAAAAACTGTTCAAGTAAGTAATTAACATGTATGAAAGGAGATAAATGAATTATGCAATTTACTGCAATTCAGATTATCCTGGTCGCAATATGGTGTTTCATCATTGCGATTGACCAGTTCGACTTTTTAGAGTCTTTGTATCAGCCAATCGTAACCGGTGCTGTAATCGGTTTAATCCTTGGTGACCTTCAGACAGGTCTTATCGTTGGTGGTACATATCAGTTAATGACAATCGGTAACATGCCTGTTGGTGGAGCACAGCCACCTAACGCTGTAATTGGTGGAGTTATGGCAACAGTATTTGCTATTACTTCCGGGTTAGATACTTCAGCTGCGGTTGGTCTTGCAGTACCATTCGCTTTGATTGGTCAGTATATGGTAACATTATTGTTTACTGTTATGGCTCCTGTTATGTCAGCAGCAGACAAAATGGCAGAAAAAGGCGATACAAAAGGTATCGTTCGTTTGAACTACCTCGCTATGGCTGCTCTCGGACTTTTATTTACAATTGTCTGTGTAGCTGGTCTTCTTGGCGGAAGTGCTCTCGGTGAGACTTTAACAGCAATTTCTGAACGTTATGGTTGGATCATGACAGGTCTTAGCACAGCTGGTGGTATGATGCGTTTCGTTGGTTTTGCTATTTTACTTCGTATTATGCTGTCTAACGATTTATGGGGAATTTACTTCGCAGGATTTGCTCTTGCAACAATTATCGGATATATTCCTGAACTTTCTGGCTCAGCACTGTTATTAATCGCCTTTGTTGGTATTGCAATAGCATTGTATGATTTCCAGACAAGAGTAGCAATTAAAGCAAATGCAGGAAGTGGTAATGGAGGTGACGAAGATGGCATCTAATGCAACACAGTACAACAATCTTACACCGGCTAAGCCGTTAGACAAAAAAACATTAAATAAAATGGTATGGCGTTCATTAAACCTGCAGGCATCTTTCAACTATGAGAGAATGCAGGCGGCTGGATGGTTATACTGTATTCTTCCAGGTCTTATGAAGATCCATGGAGATAATGAGGAAGATCTTCAGACTTCCATGCAGCACAACCTCGAGTTTTTCAATACACATCCATTCCTTGTAACATTCGTAATGGGTATTGTATTATCACTTGAGCAGCAGAAAGCTGATATTAATATGATTCGTTCCGTACGTGTAGCAGCTATGGGACCTCTTGGTGGTATCGGTGATGCTATTTTCTGGTTCACGCTTGTTCCTATAACCGCAGGTATAACGGCGAACATGGCCATAAATGGCTCGTTGGCGGGGCCAATTTTATTCCTGCTTATTTTCAACGCAGTTCAGATGCTTGTACGTTTTGGACTGATGAACTGGTCATATAAACTTGGTTCACAGGCAATCGAAATCTTGACAGCTAACGCTAAAGAGTTTACACGTGCAGCTTCTATGCTGGGTGTGTTCGTAGTCGGTGCTCTTACATCTAACTATGGTGGAACTACGATCGCATTAACGATTGAAAATGGTGAAAGCCCAATCGTAATCCAGAGTATTCTTGATGGTGTACTTCCAAAATTGATTCCTTTAGCAATCACTCTTGGTCTGTATGTCCTGATTAAGAAAAAAGGCTGGTCTCCAGTTAAGTGTATTGGTTTACTTTTAGTAGTAGGCTTAGTAGGAGCTTTCATTGGTCTCTTCTAAAAAAATGATTATGAAACCAGTACTCCTTGATTTTAATGGTACTCTCTTTTCCGACACATGCTTCCATATGGAAGCATGGTCGGAGATCTACAGAGAGCTTCACGAAAACACAAATGAAGTGCCGGATAGCAGTTTCTTTTGTGGACCGAGAAATGACGATATTATCCATGCAATCGCTCCTAATATGGCACGGGCAGAAAGAGATCAGTGCTCTGTGCATAAAGAAGCTTTATACCGCTCCATTTGCAGGAAAAATCCTGACAAGCTGCATTTGACAAAGGGAGCAGAAGAATTACTTCAATATATGAAAGAACATGATTGCCCATACATTCTTGCCAGTGCATCAATTAAAGCTAATATAGATTTCTATTTTGAAACATTTCATCTTGAACGATGGTTAAATAAAGAAACCTGTGTGTATGATGATGGTACGTATGATAATAAAGGCGAGATGCACCTGGAAGCAGCAAGGCGATTGGGTGCGGATATTTCTGAATGTATTGTTGTAGAAGACAGCTTAAATGCTATCAAGTATGCAAGAAACAATAAAGCAGGAATGATTGTTGCGATTGGAAGTGAAAATACGTATCCGGATCTGATACGAGCCGGTGCAGATCGCTGTATAAAAGATTTCACTGAATTTGATTATGAGTGGCTGAAAAACTGAAATCCCATTTGAAGAATATAGTGCAAATTTAGCATTCTCAAATTTTTTTAGTGACCGTTATCAATATTCTTTCACTTAAAATCTCCGTTGAACGGAGATTTTTTTTATAGGAAATTGCACTATAATTATAATATGACACTTTGTTCCTTATTCAATCTACAAATTAATATGGATAAGAACATAGAATTAATTATATTCTTTGTTGACAAAAATTCTATTGTATGTATAATGAAATTAACGATAAACATTAATTAATTAATGAAAGGAGATATGTACATGGATAAAAAGTCAGCAGGATTGTTAAAAAAAATGTGCTCTATTTTGGAAATTGTCAGGTGGAGTTGTTTGATTTCTGAGGTGTTGTTAATAGGTCTATTCCTTATTTTCGTATCCGATAAGGGGATTTACAATACGATTTTTGGAAGTATAAGAATCGACTATCTTCAGTTAATATTTAAAAATGATTTAGCATTAAATAAAGATAAGATGTCAGGATGGCTTCCGTTATTATTTTTAGGTATAGCTTTTTTGGTATTCATAATATATAAGTCTGTGAAGACAGTAGAAGAAATTTGTTCTTTAACCATAGATCATAGCCCATTTGATAAAAGAGTTTCTAACTACATCACAAGACTTGCCCAATATATTGTTGCTGGTGGTATTGTGTTTAATATTCTTGATGTTTGTCGCATTATTTATTTTAAACAAATAATCAACTTTGACGTACTACTAAACACTGATTATGTTACACAAATTGATTTTGCCTTTCACCCTAAAATTAGTTTCTTGATAGTTGCAGCACTGATCTATTTATTGTCTTTTATATTTAGATATGGACAAGAACTTCAGCAATTAAGTGATGAGACGTTGTAAATTATGGGAAGAATAGTATTGAGATTAGATCGAGTAATGGCCGATCGAAAGATGAGTTTGAAGGAATTATCGGAAAAAGTGGGTGTGAGTAATGTCAATCTATCAAAAATGAAAACAGGAAAGATTTCTGCGATACGCTTCTCTACCTTAGAAGCTATTTGTGAAGTGTTAGATTGTCAACCGGGCGATATTTTGGAATATGTAAAAGATTAAATATTAGTAATTACCCCAGATTATTGACGGCTATACCATGAAAGTGGTAAAATTCAAGTGTTCCAAGCCTTAACAAACCAAACCTTGCTGTTGCTTCGTGGCGATAGCAGTTTAGCAATAAGGAGATTATAATAAAATGAGCATATTAATTATATTTAGAAACATGCTAGCTGTTGCTATTTTAATTGTATTGATTGCAACGCTGATTTGTTTTTATAAAGGATTAAAAGATAAAAACTATGCAAAGGCAAAAATATTAGGAATGATTTATATCTTTTTAAATGTCTTACGACTCCTGTTAGAATATTTTAATGTGTTTTAATTTAAGACTTTCAATAAGAAATAACGAACTAAGGGAAACAATGTAATGTTATAGTGAAGCGTGGAAATACTAATACAATTTAGTTAGAATATAGCTATTTTTAAGGGTTTGTTCCACTTTGGTTGCACAATAAATTTGTGTGTATTATAATAGAAAAAAATAAAAAAGGGAGGAATTAAATCATGTCCTTAGTTACAACAAAAGAACTTCTTTTGGATGCTCAGAAGAATGGCTACGCAGTCGGAGCATTCAATGTAGAAAACATGGAAATGGTTCAGGCAGTCGTTGCAGCAGCAGAGGAGTTAAAATCTCCAGTCATTATGCAGACAACACCGTCTACTATAAAATATGCCAGCCCTGAAATGTTTTATGCAAATGTTGCGGCAGCAGCAAAAGATGCAAGTGTTCCAGTAGTTATGCATTTAGACCACGGAAGCAGTTTTGAACTTGCTGTTCATGCATTTCGTGCAGGGTATACATCAATCATGATCGATGGTTCACACAGCGTATTTGAAGAAAATATTGCTATTACCAAGTCAGTCGTAGATGTCTGCCATGCAGGAAATGTACCGGTTGAAGCAGAACTTGGTAAAGTTGGCGGAAAAGAGGATGATCTTGATGGTGGAAATGGCGGTGGTTACACTGTACCATCAGAGGCAGTAGAATTTGTTGAGAAAACAGGTATTGATTCACTTGCAGTTGCAATTGGAACTGCTCATGGTGTCTATAAAGGAACACCAAAGCTTGATGTAGAACGTTTAAGCGAAATCCGCGAAGTAGTTTCTATCCCTCTTGTTCTTCATGGAACTTCCGGTGTGCCGGATGAAGCCGTAAAAGAATGTATTCGCAGGGGTATCTGTAAAGTAAATTATGCAACAGATCTCCGTATTGCATTTTCGAACGGAGTTAAGGAATATCTTACAGCTAATCCAGATGCATTTGATCCTAAAAAGTATAATGCAGTAGGAAGAGAAAAGGTAAAAGAATATGTAATGAGTAAAATGCTTGTGTGTGGAAGTAACGGACGAGCATAATATAAAGAAAAAAGGTGGGAATTAATTCCCACCTTTGTCTTTGCCGGAAATACCGCTGAAATCAGCAGCTAATTTGTCGAGAAACGCTTCATTCACATTTGGAAATTGATTCTTCAAAAGTACTCTGATACGCTCATATTTTTGTAGAAAAGAGCGGTTTTCATTTTCGTCAGAATGCATTCCTGTTGTGTAGTACCATTTTTTTATCCTATTAGTGAGAGCATCTTCTTCTTGGATGCTGCCCAAGTATTTCTTTGCTCTGCCCATGGAATAAACACCGATCAGGACGAATACTGCAAAAATTAATGTCATGGTATAGAGAGCCAGACCGGGAAGCGGGAAGTTAATAATCCCAACCATGTCAGAAATAGTTGCAGCCAGTCCGAGAAAGCCAATAAAGAAAAAAGCAAAGGCAGTCGATCTGGCATCAGCATAATAGTCTCTGGCACTTTTATACAGTTTAGCAGACTTTGGTATACCATCAGTATCTTCGAGATCATCTACAAGATCCTGCATTGTAAAATCTTCTTTAAAAGCATACGGTTTTAAACTGTCCATCAACTCACTTCCTAACGCAGACGTACTCTGAGAGTTGATATTACAATTCGGACAGCTGGAAAATTCATCAGAATATTCTTTTTTGCATTTTGTACACCAGGCCATTAGTTATCTCCTTTAAAAGATTGATTTAAAATTAAAAAATACATACAGGAAAAAAAGAACGACAACAATAATCGAACTGGCAAGTTTAACGTATTTCTTTTTGCCTGAAAGTTCTTCCGGTGTATTTTTCTTCTCTTTGTTCATATAGGTTACCTCCCAAATTCAATAATATATGTTATTCAATCACAATTATCATAACAAAAGTCAGCATGAATTACAATTGATGTACCAGGCAAATTCCACACGATAAAGTGTGATGGATGATACATTTGGGTTATGATGAAAAATGGGCTGTCGTATGGCCGACAACCCACTTTTCAGGAAAGGGCTAATATTCAAAATAAAGATAATAGCAATAATTAATGTGGCTGTTAACGCCCGATTGCATATTCATAATCTTCCATAAATGCAACAATACTATCTAAAGCAAGTTCTTTTGGTTCTAATGGAATAATTCCATCTCTTACCTTGAGATAAGTCAGAGGCATATACTGATGCAGCATATTCATTGGAATCGGATATTCCGTAAGGTTGCGGAACAGTTTTGCTATTGCTGCGTTTACAGATGGAAGTCCAATGTAGTAACGTGCGCGATCTGAAAAACTGTATTTTCTGCAAAGGGCAATTTGTTTTGTGCTGCCGTGATAGTGTTTGATCCAGTTGTTAGGATTGTCTAACATAGCAGTTTCCAAAGTTTCAATAAAATGAGCCTGTTTTTCTTCCGGTACAAGTTCTTTCTCCATCATGCTCAGAGAGAAAAGACCTTCACGAAGACCATAAGTAAGAGCCGGTCCAACCTTTAAAATTGCGATACCATCTTCTACCATCTGTTTTAAACATTCTTTGCTTTGATAATCGGTAGAATGTCCTTCAAAACAGAGTTCTGGGAAATCTTTTAATGCCTCGCAAAGATCAGATGCCGCTTTGCGATCGTACATGAATACCTGATCATCACCGAACTCAACACCCGGCTGGGTTACAACTGCAACGACATCGTTCATGCCGTCCTCAATGCCTTCTTCTTTGAAGATACGTCTATAAGTATCAACGGTATCCCGGAAAGCCTCTGGTTTTGTGACAGAAAGAGAATCCTCTGCCTCCTGTGCACCGCCCGGAATAGGAACTTCACTGCCGATAACAAATACCGGTCGCATTGCGTCTGGTTTTGTGGCTTTTAGTTCTTCGTAGCCTTTCATAGCTGCTTTGTATAGAATAGCACCTCTGCGTGCAATTGTTTCTGTAGAAAGCAGTCCATCAGGATCGTCTGCAACTTTCATGCTGGTGTCTAAGTGGATTTTAGTAAAACCGGCACGTGCATACTGATATACAAGAACTTCGGAGTTTGCCATTGCTTCTGTTTCAGGCAGATTCTGCCAGGTTAATGGACCGAGATGATCGCCGCCAAGAATAACATGATCTTCCGGAACACCGATTTCGGATGCCATTTTCAGTACCATATCATAAAAATCCTGCGGATACATTCCAGTGTAACCACCGAATTGGTTAACCTGATTTGCAGTAGCCTCAATCAATACAGGCGCATTAAAAAGTTTTGAACGTCTTAATGCAACTTCGAGTACATATTCATTAGCACTGCAAACGGACTCAATACCACAATTCTGACCGTTTCGCCGTTGCTCCATCAATAGCTGGATTGGATGATTCATGCTTTGTTTCCTCCATAATAAGTATGATTATAATTTTGCTTCACCCATGCAATATGTCTGAATGACGGAATAATCAGTATCCAGAACTACAAGATCTGCATCTTTTCCGACACCGATAGCTCCCTTGCGATCATCGACACCGATACAACGTGCAGGATTGATCGTACAGGAATTGATTGCATAGTTGAATGGTACCATAGCCTCTTCAACAAGGATACGGAGACCCTGATTAATTCTTAAAGTCGATCCTGCAAGTCCGCCGGTAGATGTCAAGTGTGCACTTCCATCAGGATAAATTACAATCTCGTTTCCACCAAAGATAAATTTACTTCCAACAGGAGTACCTTTTGCCATTAATGCATCTGATATCATAATGCAATAATCAGGACCTTTAGACATAAAGTAATTATTCAGTGCAGCAGGAGTAGAGTGATTACCATCACAGATAATCTCACCATACATAGTACGTATGCGGTAAGCTGCACCAACTAAACCATTAGCACGATGATTAAAAGGTGTCATTCCATTATATACATGTGTCATGGAACGTGCACCATGTGCATATGCCATCACTGCCTGTTCATAGGTGGCTGCAGAATGTCCGATGCTCACTACTACACCATGTTCTGTGAGATATCTGGTAAGTGCAAAGTCTTCATCAGTCTCAGTTGCCATTGTGAGATATACAATATGACCTTTTGCCGCCGCCTGATATCTCTCAAACTGTTCAACAGTAGGCTTTACGATATACTGTTCCGGTTGTGCTCCCTTATAGACCATATCAAGATATGGTCCCTCAAAATGAATACCAAGGATTTCAGCACCCTCATAGCCGTCTTCCATAACCTTTGCAACATTTGCCACTGCTTTTGTGAGTACTTCTTCACTCTGTGTTATGGTTGTTGCGAGAAAACCGGTAACGCCTTCTGAAACAATGTTTTTTGTCCAGTTGCGGAGACCTTCTTCATTCGCATCATTTGTATCAAACTCAAAAGCACCGTGGCAGTGAATATCCAGAAAACCCGGTACAATGCGTTTGTCACCATAATCTACATCGACAGGTTTACTTCCATACGGAAGAATATCTGTTATTTTGCCATTTTCGGTAGCTATGATTGCAGCAATAAACTGATCTGCTATCCATATTTTTTTACTTTGAATCAGCATAAATTATCCTCCCTGCTCGTATAATTATTGGCTGTTCCTAACTGAGAACCTGATAGTTTAATTTTCAATAGACTGAATTGCATATCTTGATATCGTGATCACTGTTCCTTTGGCAATCTCCACATTTACAGTGTCGTCATCTGGAAAACCGACAACTCTTCCGTACAATCCACCGGCAAATAAAATGCGGCTGCCAATTGCAAGTGATGTATGCACTTCTGACAGGCTATTTCTTTTTTTTCGAAGATTCCATGAAGAAATAAGAGTCAGAATCAAGGCAATGACACCCATGATCACAACTAATGTAACGCATGTCCAAATAATTACTTCCCAATTAATACTCATTATTAAATTCCATCCTCGTCTGCGTTGTCAGCGTGTTCTTCTAATTCGAAGCGCACGATAAATTCTTTTCCTGTCTGCATCAGCGCATCAGCGAAATCAACAGGATCATCATAAAAGTCAAGAGACGATGCAGCCTCAACCATCATTGGAAGATTGCTTCCCCCGATAACCTCAATTTTCTGATCCGGACGTGCGAATTTACATTCTACAGCAGACTTGAAAGGTGAACCGCCAACAAGATCTGCGAGAACAAGTACACCGTCACAATCCTTTAATTCATCGAGTGCTTTGTGCTGATCTGCAGAAAGCTTCTCTGTAGAATCACCGGGAAAATCTACATATTTAAAATAATCAGATGCACCTGCGATCAATTCAACACTGGTTTTTAATCCGGTTGCAAAATTGCCATGACCGGTAATAAGAACTCCTACCATTATATATTTTCCTCCTAAATAGACTCATTATTTTAATGTATATGGGTATAATGTAACACCTTTAACAACTCGGTTTACTTCGCCTGTTGGACACGGATTGTCAGGAGTAATACCCATGGAAAGGGATTTTAATACTGCAAGTGTCTGTGCAAAGATAACAAAATCTAAGCCGAGGAAAATATTTTCGCAAGCTTCGCCAATATTAAAATGTACCTGATAATCAACCAGTGAATCAAGACCTTCACATGGTGTGTTCATAACAGCTACAACACGGTTTTTCTTTCTTTGTGGTCCCATTTCTTTAATGAGGTCGATCTCGTATTTTCTTCTGTATTCATCATCGCTTAAGTATACAATCGTCAATGTTCTGTCATCAATGATAGATTTTGGACCATGGCGGAAACCAAGTGGAGAATCATACATAGTAGCAACCTGTCCGGCAGTCAGTTCAAGCATTTTTAATGCAGATTCCTGAGCAACACCTTTTAATGCGAGATTTCCGAGGTATACGATGCGGTTAAAATCAAATTCATCTACAATGTTCTGGGCAAGCTTATAGTTTGTGGTTAAAAACTCTTCGCCGGCAGCACAGACTTTGTCGATCGTTGCGGTAATCTCATCCAACTTGTCTAAATTAAATGCAAGATAAGTTGCAAGGTACATATTAGAATAACTTGAAGTCATTGCAAATGACTGGTCATGGGTTTCTGGTGTCAAATTTAATGCAAAGCAATTTGTGCGGTCGTTTGCTAATTTAGAAAGAGTACCTTCATGATTGCAAGTTACAAATAAATGGTAGAGATTCTGGCAAACTACCTCTGCGGCTTCTACTGCTCCGAGAGATTCCGGTGAATTTCCTGAACGGCCAAAACTTACAAGGATAGTTGGTTTGGTTTTGGAGAGGAAGTTTTCAGGAGATGGAACGATATCTGTAGTTGCATAAGATTTTACCTTGTAGCCATATTTTTCGCTCAATGCCTGATACAGTGAATTTCCTACGAACTCACTTGTACCTGCTCCGGTCAGAACGATATCAAAATCATCCTGTTTTACTACCTGATCAAGAAATTTCTGAAGTTCTGTTTTACAGGAAGCAAGCTGTGCACATGTTTTTTTCCAGGTTGCAGGCTGCTGATTAATTTCAGTAAGTGTGAATGTGGAAAATGTTTCTTTCATTTTTTCATCTGAAATGTTAAAAATTGACATTTTACGTTCCCCCTTAAATATAGTGAATTTTTTTTCTATTATATAGCAATATGCTAAAAAAATACAAGTTAATTACCATAAACCACAATGATTTGCATAAAAAATATAAATACATTTTAATAATATCAGTGTATAATACACATAAATAGGAAACACAGCATATATTTACTTTACCTATCAGGGATTGGCACAATTGAAAACACACTTCATCATACTAAAAGAAGTGTCCTCATTTTTATTTATATACCCAAAAAGAACAAGCTTTTGATGTTGAGTCAGAAGCTTGTTCTTTTTTTAAACGAGTATAATTAAGATGAAAGTAATTTATTAAATTAGTGTATGAAAGCCTTGATTTTTACATGGACTATCTTTATAATTCATATAAAAGTGCGCAGAAAAGGCAGATGCAGAATGCGTTGCCGGAGACTGGGATGGAGGAACGTATGAAATTATATGATAGCGGCGTTTACCTTGTAAACGGAAAAGAGATTATGACGGACGCAGCAGAGGTACAGCAGAAGACCGGAAAAGCTGTCACAAAAGAGCAGGCTGCCGGAAATACCATCGCGTATGGTATTTTGAAAAAACATAATACTTCAGGAAATATGGACAAGCTTCAGGTGAAATTTGACAAGCTTACCTCACATGATATTACATTTGTAGGAATTATCCAGACTGCAAGAGCATCTGGCTTAGAGCGTTTTCCAATGCCATATGTGCTGACGAATTGTCATAACAGTTTATGTGCAGTTGGCGGTACGATCAACGAAGATGACCATATGTTTGGACTTACCTGTGCAAAAAAATACGGTGGAGTTTATGTTCCACCACATCAGGCAGTGATCCACCAGTTTGCAAGAGAGATGTTAGCAGAGAGCGGAGCCATGATCTTAGGATCTGATTCCCATACCCGCTACGGTGCATTGGGAACCATGGCAGTCGGCGAAGGCGGACCGGAGCTTGTAAAACAGCTGTTGAATAAAACTTATGATATTGATATGCCGGGCGTTGTAGGCGTTTACCTGACCGGAACACCACAGAAAGGGGTTGGACCTCAGGACGTTGCCCTTGCCATTATCGGTGAAGTGTTTGATAAAGGCTATGTGAAGAATAAAGTCATGGAATTTGTAGGACCGGGTGTGTCGAACTTGAGCGTTGATTTCCGTATCGGTGTGGATGTTATGACGACCGAGACAACCTGCCTGTCCTCCATCTGGAGAACCGATGAAAAGGTACAGGATTTCTATGCGATCCACGGAAGACCACAGGCATACAAAGAGCTGAATCCGGGGGATGTTGCTTATTATGACGGAATGATCGAGATCGACCTCAGTCAGATCAGACCAATGATCGCAATGCCATTCCATCCAAGCAACACATATACCATCGAAGAGCTGAACGCAAATCTGATGGATATTCTGGATGACTGCGAGAAACGTGCAGAAGTCAGCTTTGACGGAGCCGTAAAATTAGATTTAAAGAGTAAAGTAAGAAACGGAAAGCTTTATGTAGATCAGGGAATCATTGCGGGCTGTGCCGGCGGTGGATTTGAAAATATCTGTGATGCCGCAGACATCTTAAAAGGTGCAAGCATCGGACCGGATGAGTTTACATTGAGCGTATATCCGGCAAGTACCCCGATTTACATGGAACTTGTAAAGAATGGTGCAGTGGCAAGTCTCATGGAGACGGGAGCGATCGTCAAAACAGCGTTCTGCGGTCCTTGCTTTGGTGCCGGAGATACTCCTGCAAACAACGCATTCTCCATCCGCCACTCCACAAGAAACTTCCCGAACCGCGAAGGTTCCAAGGTTCAGAAAGGACAGGTTGCATCCGTTGCGCTTATGGATGCAAGATCCATTGCAGCAACTGCAGCAAATAAGGGATATTTGACCGCAGCTACCGATCTGGATGTAAATTATACCAAACCGAAATACTTCTTCGACAAGAAGATTTACGAGAACCGCGTCTTTGACAGCAAGGGAGTGGCTGATCCGGGTGTGGAGATCCAGTTTGGACCAAATATCAAAGACTGGCCGGCAATGAGTGCATTACCGGAGCATATGGTATTAAAGGTTGTTTCAGAGATTCACGATCCGGTTACGACAACTGACGAGCTGATCCCGTCCGGAGAGACTTCCTCCTTCCGGTCCAATCCGCTTGGACTGGCAGAGTTTGCACTTTCCAGAAAAGATCCGCTCTATGTGGGACGTGCAAAAGAGATCCAGAAAGCAGAGAAGGCAGTGGAAGGCGGAGAGTGTCCAGTTGAGGCTGTACCGGAATTGCAGGCAGTGATCGATACAATCAAGACGGTTTATCCTGATTTTGGTGAGAAAGCGAGAAAAGAGAAAGGTTATGCAGGATTTGGAAGTACCATTTTTGCAGTGAAACCGGGGGACGGTTCCGCGCGTGAGCAGGCTGCTTCCTGTCAGAAGGTACTCGGAGGCTGGGCGAACATTGCGAATGAGTATGCAACCAAACGTTATCGTTCCAATCTGATCAACTGGGGCATGCTGCCATTCATTATCGGAAAAGGTGATCTTCCATTTGAAAATTTGGATTATCTCTTTATTCCGGAAATCAGAAAAGCTGTTGAGGACAAGCAGTCTGAAATTCAGGCTTACGCAGTGAAAGACGGCGCATTAAAACCATTCAGCCTTCATATGGATGCCCTGACGGATGATGAGAGGGAGATCATTTTAAAAGGCTGTCTCATCAATTACTACCGTGGTTAATTTATAAATCTAAAAAGATAATAAAAACAGAGGTCTGCTTAGTGACAGACCTCTGTTTTTGCGTTAGAATGAGAGTATAAATTACGCTTAGAAGCGCATGTTTGCACAAGTCGTTTCCGGCAGAAAAAGGAGAGCTTAAGTTGGAAGAACTAAAACAAAACGAACAGATACAGACACCGAAGACAAAAAAGACAGATGAATTTCATTTGAAACAGATCACGATCATAGCGCTTGCTATTTTTATCACATTCTGTTGCTGCATTTTATTTTTCTTTGTCATATACCGTTATAATGGGTTTACAGATTTCTGGAAGAAACTGACATATATTTTACAGCCGGTCATTATCGGACTGGTTGTGGCATATCTTCTGAATCCGTTGATGAAACTCATAGATGGAAAGTTATTTTCCCTGTTTAAAGGAAAGATGAAGAGTGAGAAAAAGGCGAAAAAAATATCAAGAGGGCTGGCAATCGCAGGTGCACTGCTGTTTTTGGTAGGCATTATTGTCCTGCTGATCGCTGCGATCGTTCCATCCATCATCCAGAGCATACAGGGCATCATATCCACACTCCCTGCTGAGGTGCGTTCGCTTGTTGACTGGATCAATGATATCGCCAAGGGAGACAGCCAGATAGCGGACATTGCGGAAGAAGTGATCACACAGGTAAGTAACTTCTTTGAAAACTGGATGAAAAACACACTGCTTCCACAGGCAGAGATTTATATTACTTCCATCACAACCGGAGTGATCACCGGAGTAAAATTTGTGATCAATATTCTGGTCGGACTTATCATCTCTGTGTATGTTATGGCGAGTCAGGAGAAATTTGCAGGTCAGGCGAAGAAAATCATTTATGCCATTTTTAAACCGGTCAGAGCCAATGTTGTAGTAAAGACTGTGCGGAAGAGCAACGAGATCTTTGGCGGATTTATCAGTGGAAAAATTTTAGATTCTGCCATTATCGGTGTGATTGCCTATATCGTGCTTGCGATCATGAAAATGCCGGATACCATGCTGGTGGCTGTGATCATTGGTGTGACCAATATTATTCCGTTTTTTGGACCTTTTATCGGGGCGATCCCATCCTTTATCATTATTGTTTTACAGAATCCGGTACAGGGATTATATTTCCTGATTTTTGTTATCATTTTACAGCAGGTAGACGGAAATATTATCGGACCGAAGATCCTCGGAGATTCCACCGGGCTTTCCTCTTTCTGGGTTGTATTTGCCATTCTCGTATTTGGCGGTCTGTGGGGCTTTCCTGGAATGCTGCTTGGTGTGCCGATCATGGCAGTGATTTATTATATTGTTTCCAATGTTGTCACATATTCCCTGAAAAAGCGTGGGATCCCGGAAACGGAGATAGATTATGTCAACCTTGACCGCATCGATAAGCACACCAATCAGCCGGTTTATGAGACCACGGAAAAGAATAAAAAACAGGATGAAAAATCGGCAGGGGAAGCATGATAATTTTTGACATCTAATTGTGCCTATGATAAACTAAAAGGTAACATAGACAAATTGAAAAAGGTAATGGATCATTACGGAAAATGCACAGTTTGAGGTGGCAGAATTGGATAAATATGAATACAAATTAAAGCTGGATCAGATGAAATCACTCACAGCCGAGGGGAAATACGAAGAGGCGGCTGAGATCGCGGATACCATCAACTGGCGTAAGATAAAGAACATTAACGCTCTGGTAAAAGTAGGAGAGATCTACGAGAAAGTAGGGCGTTATGATGAGAGCAAGGATGTTTTGCTGACGGCTTATGACAAGTCGCCGATTGGCAGAATGATCATTTATCGTCTTGCAGAGGTTGCAGTCAGGACAAAGAGTTTTGATGAGGCAAAAGAGTATTATCAGGAGTTTGTGGAGATCGCACCTCATGATAATTTAAAATACGTGTTAAAGTATGAGATAAGCAAAGCGCAGGGTGCAGATATTGGCACCCTTATTGGCATTTTAGAAGAACTCAAAGAGCAGGAGTATTCGGAAGAGTGGGCATATGAGCTTGCATATCTGTATCATAAGGCCGGTATGAGCGAGAAATGTATCGATGCCTGCGACGAACTGATCTTATGGTTTGGTGATGGCCCATATGTAGAACGCGCATTAGAATTAAAGATGTTATACCAGCCACTGACAAAACAGCAGGAAGACAAGTACCGCACATTCCGTCAGAGACATGACGGTGTTGTGGAAGTGAGACCGGAAGATCCGTTAGAATCTGGAGAGATCGTACCGGAACCGGTGCAGATCAAAGATGTGAAGATGTCTGCGGAGCGCTTTAACACACAGAACCTGCAGGAAGAACTTCAGAGAAGTATGCAGGAGATCATGAATGCCACGGAAAAAGAGGCAGTCAATGATACGATGGATAACATTAAGAAACTGGTAGAGGATATTCCGTATCTCCAGATTCCATCCGAGAAAGAAGAAGAGCCGCAGGAAGAAGAGGTTTACCAGCATATTGAGACGGATGAGGAGATTGATAATTCCTTGAAATCCAATTTCCAGGAGATGTTAGTGGATGAGGATGGCCAGATGAGCCTTTATATGCAGGGAGGCAGAGTTGCAGAACCACAGGTATCCGGTCAGATGAGCATTGAGGATGTGCTTGCTGATTGGGAAAAGACCAAGCGTGCCGCAGAGGCAGCCTTGCAGGAAGCAGAACAGAGAAAGCTTGAATCTGCAAAAGCGAGAGCACTTCAGGAAGCGGAAGAACTTCTGGGACGCCTTGCGGATGTCATTCCAATGCTTGATTCCGGCTTGACACCAAAAGACCTTCTGGATCAGAAATACTTAAGCAAAGACGGGCAGCCGAATGACAATGCAGTCTCTATGGTTACGAACATGAACCAGTTTTTACAGCAGGAGATCGACCGCCTCAGTGATGAAAATGCACAGATGGATGAGCAGCTTGCAGCCGTTGGGGCATCTCCGGTTGGAGATTATATGGCAAACGCCGGTGTGGCTGCGGAAGACGCAGCACAGAACATTGTGGCAACCGGTGTACAGGAATTAATGACAGAGGAAGAACTTCCGGAAATCGCAATGCCAGAAGGAATTGATACAGAAATTCCACAGGAGAATGTAGTATCTTTTGCGGAATACACACAAGAGCAGACCAGACCGGAAATGCTGGCAGAAACAGTTGACACAGAAGATGCAGGAACATCCGCAGAAGATGTGGAGGCAGCTATCTTAGCAGAGACTGCACGCCAGATGGCAAAAGAATCAGTGGAAAAAGAAGAATTGCCGGAGATCGAGTTGCCGGGTGACTTAGACCTTGGAAAAGAGGAGACAGCAGAAGAGATTCTTCCTGCCATTGTGGAACCGGAGGCATTTGAAGTTCCGGATACGATCAGCAAGCTTTCAAAAGAATTAAGAGAAATTTTTACATATTTTGTACCAATTACGGGTATGGAAGAACAGCTTTGCCAGGCACTTACAGGTGCATCCCAGCATCTGACGAAGGGAACGACAGCAGGAACTGGAAATATGATCATACAGGGCGGTTCCGGAAGCGGTAAGACAGTGCTTGCAACAAGCATGATCAAGGCATTACAGAAAGAAACCGGAAAGCCAAATGGCAAGATCGGCAAGATCGAAGCATCTGTCCTCAATCAGAAGGATGTTGCAGCATTGCTGAAAAAAGTAGCCGGTGGCTGTCTGATCATCGAAAAAGCCGGGGATCTGTCCCGCGAGACAGCGTTAAAACTTTCTCTTTTATTAGAACAGGATACAAGTGGAGTGCTTGTGATCATTGAGGATACAAAACATGGAATCCAGAAGGCTTTATCCAGAGATGATGGATTTGCAGCGAAGTTTTCTGAGAAGATCAATATTCCTATTTTTACCAGTGATGAGCTGGTTTCGTTTGCAAAATCTTACGCAAATGAATTGGGATATACCATTGATGAGATGGGTGTGCTGGCGCTGTATAACAGCATCAGTAATATTGAGCACGCTGACAGGGAGACAACCCTGACAGAGGTAAAAGAGATCGTGGATAAAGCAGTAGCGCATTCAGAAAAGGGTGGTTTGAAAAAGGCGTTCAGCATTATCACATCCAGAAGATATGATGAGGATGATTACATTATCTTACGGGAGAAAGATTTTGACTAAAGAAGAAAACCACAGTGAGTCTGCGGTTTAGAGATAGAAGCGAAGAGGGGTAGGGAATATGGCAAATTTTACTGAATTAGACCGCTATCTGTTCGGTCAGGCGACACATTACGATATTTATCGGAAACTGGGTGCACATTTTGCAGAGGTAAAAGGAGTAAAGGGAGTATACTTCGACCTGTGGGCACCGAATGCAGAAAGAGTTTTCGTGATCGGTTCCTTTAACGGATGGAATGAGACGGCAAATGAGATGACGCGCCTGAAACCGGAGACAATGGGGATTTACGAATTGTTTATTCCGGGATTGCAGGAGGGGGAGCTATATAAGTATCTGATCGAGACAAAAGATGGCAAGCGTCTTTATAAGGCAGATCCTTATGCAAATTATGCAGAACTCCGACCGGGAACAGCATCTGCGATTGCGGATATTGAACATTTTAAATGGACAGACAGCAAGTGGATGGAGAATCGTAAAAAAGAAGAGGATGTGTATGCACAGCCGATGGCAATTTACGAGGTTCATCCGGGCTCCTGGAAACGTCATCCGGGCAGGGATGATGAAGGATTTTACAGTTACAGGGATCTTGTGACCTATCTGATCCCATATGTAAAAGAAATGGGGTACACACACATTGAGCTGATGGGTATTTCGGAGTATCCGTTTGATGGTTCCTGGGGATATCAGGTAACCGGATATTATGCACCGACTTCCCGCTACGGAAAACCTGAGGACTTTGCATATTTTATCAACGAGTGCCACAAGAATAAAATCGGTGTGATCCTGGACTGGGTACCGGCGCATTTTCCAAAAGATGCCCATGGACTGGCAGAGTTTGATGGTACATGCCTGTATGAGTATGCAGATCCAAGAATGGGAGAACATCCGGACTGGGGAACCAAGATTTTTGATTATGGCAAAAATGAGGTGAAGAACTTCCTGATCGGCAGTGCGCTGATGTGGGTAGAACATTATCATATTGATGGTCTCCGTGTGGATGCGGTTGCCTCCATGTTGTATCTGGATTATGGAAAAGAAGAAGGGCAGTGGGTCCGCAATAAATACGGCGATAATAAGAATCTGGAAGCCATTGAGTTCTTTAAGCATATTAACACACTGATCCTGGGACGTAACCACGGAGCGGTGATGATCGCAGAGGAATCTACTGCATGGCCGAAAGTGACCGGTCCGGTGGAAGAGGACGGACTGAACTTCAGTTATAAATGGAATATGGGATGGATGCATGACTTCCTTGATTATATGAAGTTAGACCCATATTTTAGAAAAAATAATCATCATAAAATGACATTTGCCATGAGTTATAATGCGAGCGAACATTATATCCTGGTGTTATCTCATGACGAGGTGGTACATTTAAAATGCTCTATGCTCAATAAGATGCCTGGACTCGGAAGAGACAAATTCCAGAATCTTATGGCTGGTTATGCCTTTATGCTTGGACATCCCGGCAAAAAACTTCTGTTTATGGGACAGGAATTTGCTCAGCTTCAGGAGTGGAGTGAGGAGAGAGAGTTAGACTGGTATCTGCTCGAGAACCCGGATCACAAACATATGCAGGACTGGGTAAAAGCACTCCTGCACTTATACCAGAAGAATCCGTGTCTTTATGAATTAGACGGCAATTGGGATGGTTTTGAGTGGATCAATGCGGATGACGCAGACCGCAGCATTTACAGTTTTGTCCGTAAGAGTAAAGATGGAAAGAACAATATGCTGTTTGTATGTAACTTTACTCCGGTTGCCCGCCCGGATTACCGTGTCGGTGTGCCAAAGAAAAAGACCTATAAACTTGTCTTAGACAGTGATGCAGCTGAATTTGGCGGTGAAGGAGTTGAAAAACCGGTATCCTACAAAGCTGTGAAATCAGAGTGCGATGGAAGAGCGTTCTCCTTTGCATATCCACTTTCCGGCTATGGAATTGCAGTGTTCAAATATTAAGCCGGAGGTTAACGGACGTAGTGTCGCAGATTCTGTGGTGCTTTTATAGGTTGTGACAGGCAGATATAAGCGTCCTTTCACAAGTCAGAATTTTATATGTTAATGAAAAAGAAAAACGGTATAAACGAAATATTATGTTTCTGTTCGCTGGACATTCCGATAAGCCTCTAAAGAGTCTTATCTCCATAGCTCACAAAGAAAATAATATTTGTTTGCACGATTTTTCTTTTTCTTTACACTGTAAATGCCTTGTGGGAGGACGCTTATACATGCCCGATCAACGCTGTGAATTGCACCACAGAATCTGCGATTTACGTTGTGGAACTCCGGTTATTGGATGAGTGCCTATAAAGAAATGTGGCGACAAAATGCAGTCAAATTCAAGTGACATAGTTTCAAACGGCTTTCTCATTACCTGAATCCGTGAAGTTGATTTCTTCACAGACCCCTTAAATCCTATAATTTCAAGCCTTTGCGATACTTTGTTGTTCAATATCATTATTCACCCACCCAGTGAAAGCAATCTATGGTATAATAGACATTGCAAAACCTATGGATTGGAGCCTTTTACCATGAATAACAACCACCGAATCACACTGAACACCAATAAGAACATTATTGTTGAATTTACAAACGAACGCATTATTCCCGCCAGTGGCCTGGCTGTTGTAGGTGCCCTCCTCGGAAAAAGCGGTTTCATTAAAAAGCTTAATCGCATGGATGTAACATCCAATCGATCCCAGCATCAGATTAAGAACGGTGATATTGTACTCACTTATCTTGGAATGCTTTGCATGGGCAAGCCTTACTTTGAAGCTGTCCATGAAATGGACGATGACAAGGACTTTTACAAAACCGCTCTTGCCAATGGTCTTGTTCCGGTAGATATCGATGTGACACCTATGGATAATTCAAAATCCAAAAAGGAAGGTGTTTCACGAACCTACAAAGGGTTTGACGGCTATGCGCCTATGATGGCATATATAGGTACAGAGGGGTACGCCATCAATTTCGAACTCCGTGAAGGAAAACAGCATTGTCAGAAGGGGACGGTTGAGTTTCTGCAGGAAACAATAAAGCTTTGTCACAAACTGACAGATAAGCCGCTGTTGATTCGCCTTGATTCCGGCAATGACTCCATCGACAACGTTGCTGTTCTGATGGATACAGGCTGCTTTTTCATTATCAAGCGAAACCTTCGCCGGGAAAGCACGGATGATTGGTTTGAAATGGCAAAGCAGTACTTCCAGAATGTAAACAGTCCCAGAGATGGAAAAACGGTTTATATAGGCAGTGACTGGAAAACCGTTACCAGTAAGCAGTTCAATAAAGAGTTTACACTCCGTACCGGCTACGAGATTACGGAACGAACCATTGATAAATATGGTCAGTTCAATCTTGTTCCTGATGTTGAAGTTGAAACCTGGTGGACGAACCTTGGTGACCCGGATGAGGAAATCATCCGTCTGTATCATGCCCATGGAGAATGTGAGCAGTTTCATAGTGAGGTAAAAACTGACATGGATCTGGAGCGGCTTCCATCCGGAAAGTTTGCGACCAATGCACTGATACTCGAATTGGGGATGATCGCATATAACATTCTCCGTATGATCGGTCAGGGCACAATTGGAGAACGGGCACCCCGTCAAAAGAGGAATGTTAAACGACGTCGTTTACGCACAGTTATCAGCAACCTGATCATGATGGCAGGCCATGTAACCATGCATGCACGCCAGTTGATAATCGGCCTTGGAAAAAGCAACGTCTGGCGGCATATATTTTCTGATATCTGTCAGAAATATGCTGTCACAAACGCATAAGTAACAAAGCAAATTTATAGCAGGCTTATTTCGTGTACCCTTTTTTGCCCAATGAGCGCTTGGAGTCACGACATTGGTACTGAAAATAGACATTGAAGTATGTTTTTATCATGAAACCAACTTACCCTTGGCAGGTTGGTTCGCTTAAAGGATGAACTTCACGGATTCAGGTATGATATTGAATATAATTACAATGAGTACTCTGACGAGAAAGTCTATATTACTTTGGGATTTAATATTGGGGTTGCGACCAAATACTTCTATATAAACAATAAAAACGCATATACCAATAACCTCGCATTTGCTAATGTTTTTGCAAATTATGTGAGACTGCTGTTTGAGGGGCAGCTTTCGTTGATTTTTGCTCGAACACTAACAAGTATCAGCATAGGTGCAGATAAAAACACATGGACGACAAAGTTGATGGCTCTTTTTCATATAATATTTGCGGATAGCCTAGATGAAAAGGTTTTCGAAGATGCGCATAAATTATCATTAACACGTTTTGAAAAGGCATATAAGCAGGGAGAATTCAGGGCAGTATATAAAGCTTACGAATATGCAGACACAAATAAGGGCTACAAGTTACATACACTTATTGAAGATATACAGAATATAAGTTTTTCGGATTTCCTAGCAGCGAGGAATAATCTTGTGATTCCGAGTAATATGTGTGTCTATGTTAACGGTTGTATAGGAAGTGTATCGGATGAGGAACGTGAGACAATTAATGATTGGATTGTAAAGAATAAAGTCACAGCAGCAATGGGTGGAAGAATTGTGGATCAAAGGTTAAAAGAGGACGCTCATTTGCTTGAATTATCGCGGCAGAATGTAAATATGGATATTTTATCATTGGGATTTGAAGAGAATGTCAGTGAGTTGGATAAAATGATTTATATGGTTATAGAGGCCGACAAAATATCAGGAGAAGGTAAAACTTTGCATGTGGATAGATTCGACAGTTCGATTATTGTAACAACGTCAGAGGTTTTAAAGTTACAAAATTATTTAAAACGACCGGCAACGCAACAACAATTTGATATGACCAGAGAAGGTTTGCTAGGCAAATACAACCAGTGGCTGGAAGGTAATCCGATTCGTTTCAACATGATGGCTGTAGAACTGAAGTTGAATGGAACAAATATCGTTGATTATATAGGTACAATAGCAAATTTGACATATCAAAATTATGAGGAAATTGCAAAGAAAATAAGACCTATAGTTTCAGAGGCTCAGATTGTGATGAGGAGGGGATAGTATGGCAGAGTTTTTATTGAAGCCAAATGATTTTCAAAAACAGGTTGATTCATTCAAAACAACAACGGAAACA
>OGML01000680.1_pt1 | contig 34555 bp, 32 predicted proteins | sample 1572951 | NCBI WGS metagenome assembly OGML01 (sample SAMEA2581883, study PRJEB24529) | metagenome | biome: Human gut stool | place: China | collected 2011 | reverse complement strand
CCGCATAAACACTGGCTTTTTTAAGCAACTCGATTTATTCAAACTCAATCGTTCCCGGTGGCTTACTAGTCAGGTCATAGAATACCCTATTAACCCCACGCACCTCGTTTATAATTCTACTCATAACTGTCTGGAGTACCTCAAATGGTATCTCGGCACTTTCGGCTGTCATAAAGTCAATTGTATTGACTGCACGAAGTGCAACTGCGTAGTCATAAGTTCTTTCATCACCCATAACACCAACTGAACGCATATTAGTGAGGGCTGCAAAGTACTGGTTTGGCATCCAGGCTGGTGCCTTGCCATTTTCTTTCTTGTAGGCTTCTACTGCCTTGTCTACTTCTTCACGGTAAATGTAATCGGCATCCTGTACGATACGAACCTTGTCGCCTGTTACTTCGCCGATAATTCTTATTCCAAGTCCTGGACCTGGGAATGGCTGACGGAACACAAGATGTTCTGGTATGCCAAGTTCAAGACCAGCCTTACGTACTTCATCCTTGAATAAATCACGGAGTGGCTCAATAATCTCCTTGAAATCAACGAAATCTGGAAGACCACCTACATTGTGATGTGACTTGATTACCGCTGATTCACCGCCAAGTCCACTCTCTACAACGTCTGGATATATAGTTCCCTGTGCAAGGAAGTCAACTGCACCAATCTTCTTGGCTTCTTCCTCAAACACACGAATGAACTCTTCACCGATTATCTTTCTCTTAGCTTCTGGTTCAGTAACACCTGCAAGCTTAGAATAATATCTTTCCTGTGCATTTACCCTTATAAAGTTAAGGTCAAACTGTCCTTCTGGACCGAATACATTTTCAACCTCATCGCCCTCGTTCTTACGAAGAAGACCATGGTCTACGAATACGCATGTAAGCTGCTTTCCGATAGCTCTTGAAAGAAGACCTGCTGCCACTGATGAATCAACTCCACCAGAAAGTGCAAGTAATACCTTACCATCGCCAACCTTTTCACGTATTTCCCTAATAGTATTCTCTACAAATGCATCCATTTTCCATGTTCCAGCACATCCGCATACTCCACGCACAAAGTTGTGAAGCATCTTTGTACCTTCCTGTGTATGAAGAACTTCTGGATGGAACTGGATTGCATATAGGTTCTTTTCTGAACACTCTGCTGCTGCCACTGGACAGTCTGCTGTATGTGCAATTATCTTAAAACCTGGAGCAACCTGTGAAATGTAGTCAAAATGGCTCATCCACACGATAGTTTTTTCTGAAACATCTCCAAATAAAGCACTGCTCTTATCAACAAATGTCTCTGTCTTTCCATACTCTCTTACTGGAGCTTTCTCAACCTTGCCGCCAAGAACGTGCTGCATAAGCTGAGCACCATAACATAATCCAAGCACTGGAACACCAAGTTCAAAAAGCTCTTTAGTACAAGTAGGTGAACCTTCTTCATAGCAGCTATTCGGACCACCTGTAAGGATAATTCCTTTAGGGTTCATCGCCTTAATCTGCTCAAGAGGTGTTTTGTAAGAATATATCTCACAATATACGTTACATTCACGGACACGACGTGCAACTAACTGGTTGTACTGTCCGCCAAAGTCAATAACTATAACCTTTTCCTGATTCATATTGTCCCTTTCCTAATCATAAGTTTGCGTTGAAGATATATTTTATATGCATTTCTATACTTTAATCAGCCAATCATAAAAAATATCCTGACACAATGTGCATATATAAATAATATGCACATATATAACATACACATATATAATATACACATATATAACATACGCATATATAACATACGCATATATAACATATACATATACATATACATATATAATATTATAATGTATACATATAACACACATATATTAATTGGATATTTTACATAACAATTTATGTATAGCAATTTACTGCTTTTATTGTCTTATATTTTCTCCTATTACTTTCAAAGTATATATCAGTATATATAACACATCTACAACTCATATATACATTTATTATAGTAAACAAGCGGTATAAAGACAAGCATATTCTTCAATCTTTATTACAATCCCATACAACACAACCTCCTATTATTAATCTGTTGTATGCTTATACCGCTTAATTTCAGATTTATACAGCCTTATATTTCCATAAGGAACTCGTCTACATATTTCCTCATATCGTCAAATTCTGCATTAACCTCAGGTACATCAGACTTAAAATCCAGCAGTTTATATACATAACCTTGTTCCTTGGCCTGTCTATAACTTTCTTTATATACAAGTTCAAAAAGCAGTGATATATGCCCTACTATATGGTCAACAGCACTCTTTCTCACACTTTTAAGCACTGTTTCCCTTTTATAAAAGCTTTCTAGTACTTCTTTGGATATAACTCCGCTTTTAAGCTCCTCTGTTGTTACATCATATATAATTTCCATAGGAATATCTGCATTCACCTTAAATATATCAACCTTATCCGCATCACGCAGTATATCACAAAACATACGCTGTCTTTCTGTGAGGTCTTCTTTTACACGATACTTATTATGCTGTCTTATCGCCAGTTCAAGAAGTCCTGTATCTTTTTTGTGGTACTCATTATTTTTTATTATCTGCTCATCATCGACAGTCGTTGCATCATTATTAACTAAGAATTCTTTAATTTTCCGTTCTCCCTGACAATAATCAGACTGATTATCCGATTGTGCAAGCTCATATTCTTCATAATATCCTTCTGCAAACTTCCTTATAAGACCTTCCTTAAATAGCAGGTCTGCTCCGAATTCTGCATGGTCTACTGACTGGGCATCATTAAATATACCGAAACGCCTTATCTGCTCAAATCTTCCTATATCGTGTAACATTCCAAGAAGCCATGCAATATCTACATCTGGTTCACTTAAGCCTAATGATTCTGCAATTCTTTGACACAGTCCTGCTACTCTGTAGGTATGATCTATCTTAAGCTTTATCTTTTCATCTGATGGATCGTAATTTCTTACATACTCTGCAAATGCATTGATAACATTTTTCCTGTTAATAGCCGGTTTGTTAATACTTTCCACAACATCGATAAGTCCATTAAGGTCATCACATACCATATATGTAAGCTTCCTGATATCATCATCTATTGCTATTGTATCAGGAATATGGACAACTCTCATACCTGCCACATATCCAGCCTTAATTCCATTGATACTATCCTCAACTACTACTGCCTCTGACGGATTTACGCCTATTGCCTTAGCAGCACGAAGAAATATATCCGGTTCTGGCTTTCCACGTTCGACTTCATCTCCATATACAACCGCATCAAGATAATCCCACACTCCTATTTCATGAAGTGTTTTCTCAGCACTTTCACGCCTTGTTGATGTAGCAACTGCACACTTTAATCCATTATTTCTTATATATTCAAATATGTCCTTTACGCCCTTTTTAACAGGAATACCTTCTGTTTCCCTTATCTTGTATACATGCTGTGTTCTAAGCTCCTTCGCTTCCCAATAATCTATCACACCCTTGTAATAATCATCAAAGAACTTGCAGCAAAGCTCTGCCGGAGCACCCTTAAAGCTGTCTATAAGCCACATAGGCATATCCACTCCAAGCTGCCCTGCCGCCCATAGCCAGCCCTCATTAGACTGTCTTTCTGAATCTATAAGAACGCCATCCATATCAAATATAATGCCTGATACCATTTTTCTTCTCCTAGCAATCAAATGTCGTATTTTTACACTTTATATTATTTAAAGTAACTATAAAAGATATGTTTTTATAATTTATAACGCTGACCAGCACCTGCAATTTTCAAATTTGCCAATTTAGAGACTTTAAACATCTTCTATCATTGAACTTTCATCCACAATGCCGTCATCTGCACCATCCTTATAAATACTTCTTAACATACTGTCCCGTATAAGACTTCTTAACCTTGGCAACCTCTTCTGGTGTACCCTTTGCAATAACTGTACCACCTCTGTCGCCGCCTTCTGGTCCCATATCTATAATATAATCGGCTGTTTTGATAACATCAAGATTATGCTCAATAACAACAACAGTGTTACCGCCCTCCGCAAGCTTATGAAGTATATCAACAAGCTTGTGGACATCTGCAAAATGAAGTCCTGTTGTAGGCTCATCAAGAATGTATATAGTCTTTCCTGTACTTCTTTTTGAAAGTTCTGTAGCAAGCTTTATTCTCTGTGCCTCTCCACCTGAAAGCTCTGTAGATGGCTGTCCTAACTTAATGTATGAAAGTCCAACGTCATTAAGAGTTTCTATTTTTCTTCTGACTGATGGCACATTTTCAAAGAAATCAACTGCATCCTCAACTGTCATATCAAGCACATCATATATGCTCTTTCCCTTATACTTAACTTCAAGTGTTTCTCTGTTATAACGCTTTCCGTCACACACTTCACAAGGAACATATACATCAGGCAGGAAATGCATTTCTATCTTGATAATACCATCTCCGGAACAAGCCTCACAACGTCCTCCCTTTACATTAAAGCTGAAACGTCCTTTATTATAACCTCTTTCCTTAGCATCTGTTGTTGAAGCAAAAAGATCCCTTATCATATCAAATACACCTGTATATGTCGCAGGATTAGAACGAGGAGTTCTTCCTATTGGCGACTGGTCAATATCTATAACCTTATCAAGCTGCTCGATTCCTGTAATATCATCATGGTCACCAGCGATACATCTTGCACGGTTTAAAGACTTAGCAAGGTGCTTATACAGAATTTCATTCACTAGGGAGCTCTTTCCTGAACCCGATACACCTGTTACACATGTAAATACTCCGAGTGGTATATCAACATCAATATTTTTAAGATTATTCTCCCTTGCACCCTTAACAGTTATCCAGCCTGTCGGCTTTCTTCTCTTCGCCGGCACTGGAATCTTGATTCTTCCGCTAAGATATGCACCTGTAAGCGAATCCTTGCATGCCATAATATCAGCTGCTGTTCCTGTCGCAACGACTTCTCCACCATTACGTCCGGCACCCGGTCCTATATCAACAATATAATCTGCGGCACGCATAGTATCTTCATCGTGTTCAACCACAATAACTGAGTTACCAAGGTCACGCAAATGTATAAGTGTCCCAAGCAGCTTGTCGTTATCTCTCTGATGAAGTCCGATACTTGGCTCATCAAGTATATAAGCCACACCAACAAGTCCTGAACCTATCTGTGTCGCAAGTCTTATTCTCTGTGCCTCTCCTCCTGAAAGCGTACCTGTAGCTCTTGATAATGAAAGATAATCAAGTCCTACATCCATAAGAAACTGTATTCTTGCCTTAATCTCCTTAAGTATATCTGCACCGATAAACTTCTGTCTGTCTGTAAGCTCAAGCTCATCTAAGAACTTCTTTAACTTAACAATAGACATATCCGTTATCTGATATATATTCTTATCTGCTATCGTAACAGCAAGAGATGATGGCTTTAATCTCTGCCCGTGGCAGGACTTACAAGGTCTTATGCGCATAAATTCCTCATACTGCTGCTTTGCACTGTCTGAGTAAGTTTCCCTATATCTTTTCTCCATATTATGGATAAGGCCTTCAAATGCTATATCGTATTCTCCAACGCCTCTCTGGCCTTTGTAATGCACTTTAACACTTCTGCCATTAGTACCATTTATAATCATATCCTTAATATCATCTGGATAATCCTTAAATGGTGTTGATAAACTGAAGTTATATTCCTTTGCAAGTGCGCTCATAATAGCCCTTGAAAAGCTGCCCTCATCCTTTACAGACTGCCATCCCATACCAACTATAGCTCCATCATCGATGCTTAATGAATCATCTGGTATAAGAAGCTCTGCATCAAAATTCATTGTATAGCCAAGTCCGTAACAATCTGGACACGCACCAAATGGATTATTGAATGAAAAGCTTCTTGGCTCTATCTCATCTATGCTTATGCCACAATCCGGACACGAAAAGCTCTGTGAAAAGTTAATAGGCTCACCGTCTATAACGTCAACTGTCATAAGTCCCTCTGCAAGCTTAAGTGCTGTTTCTATTGAGTCTGTAAGTCTTTTATTAATTCCATCTTTGACTACAAGACGGTCAATGACAATTTCTATATTATGCTTCTTGTTCTTATCAAGATTTATCTCATCTGTAAGCTCATACATATTGCCATCAGCAATAACTCTTACATAACCACTCTTTTTAGCCTGTTCAAAAAGCTTCTTATGTTCACCTTTTCTTCCTCTTACAACTGGAGCTAATATCTGTATCTTTGTTCTTTCTGGAAGCTCCATAATAGTATCAACCATCTGGTCTACAGTCTGCTTGTTGATTACTTTGCCACACTTTGGACAATGTGGTGTACCTATTCTTGCATATAATAATCTGAAATAATCATATATCTCTGTAACAGTTCCAACTGTTGAACGTGGATTTCTGTTAGTTGACTTCTGGTCTATGGAAATAGCTGGTGAAAGTCCTTCTATACTCTCTACCGCCGGCTTTTCCATCTGTCCTAAGAATTGCCTTGCATATGAAGATAATGACTCCATATATCTTCTCTGGCCTTCTGCATATATAGTATCAAAGGCAAGACTTGACTTACCAGAACCTGACAGACCTGTAAGTACTACAAGACTGTCCCTTGGTATATCTACATCAATATTTTTAAGATTATGCTCGCTTGCACCTCTTATTCTTATATAATTCCTGTAATCGCCTTTTTCCATATTCTATTTTCTCCGTTATTTCTTCTTTCTTAATCCTTAATCATCTCAATTACATAATGCTTTTTCTGTAAACAGCAACTGCTTTTTATAATTATGACACATACATCATATAATACTGTAATGATAATATCTGCCTGTCATTCCTGACTGCGTAATATTGCTTTTGAACTTATAGCCTCACCTGGTATAATAGCTATTAATTCTATCTGCCTGACTTCTTATCCTCATAAATATACTTATTAATCTCGATCATCTTATCACGAAGCATAGCCGCCTGTTCAAAGTCAAGCTCTGCTGCAGCCTTACGCATATTTTTCTCAATCTGCTTCTTAACCTTTTCAAGATCTTTAATGCTCATAGATTCATAATCTACATCAAGCCTTCCATTTGAATTATCTGCTTCTGCTGCCTTAGATATACTTATAAGATCTCTTACTGCCTTCTTTATAGTCTGAGGGGTTATTCCGTGTACCTCATTGTACTCCTGCTGTATCTTTCTACGTCTTTCCGTCTCAGATATAGCCTTTTCCATAGACTCTGTTATAGTATCTGCATACATAATAACGTGTCCCTCTGCGTTTCTGGCAGCTCGTCCTATCGTCTGGATAAGTGAAGTCTCTGTTCTTAGGAAGCCCTCTTTATCAGCATCAAGAATAGCCACAAGACTTATCTCCGGAATATCAAGTCCCTCTCTAAGCAGATTAATACCAACAAGCACATCGAATCCGTCAAGTCTCATATCCCTTATAATCTTCTGTCGCTCTAGTGTATCAATATCCGCATGAAGATACTTGACTCTTATGCCGACTTCCTTAAGATAATCTGTGAGATCCTCTGCCATACGCTTGGTAAGTGTAGTTACAAGTATCTTGTTCTTTTTCTCAACTTCCTTATTAATCTCACTTATAAGATCATCTATCTGACCCTCTATTGGTCTTACTGTTATCTCTGGATCAAGAAGTCCTGTAGGTCTTATAATCTGCTCTGCCCTCATAAGTTCGTGTTCTTCCTCATACCTGCTAGGCGTAGCAGATACAAAAAGCATCTGTGATATCTTGCTCTCAAACTCCTGAAAATTAAGCGGTCTGTTATCCTTAGCTGAAGGAAGCCTGAAGCCATAGTCTACAAGTGTCGTCTTTCTTGCCTGATCACCAGCATACATTCCCCTTATCTGTGGAATAGTAATATGTGACTCATCGACAATAATCATAAAATCATCTGGAAAATAGTCCATAAGTGTATATGGTGGACACCCTGCCGGAAGCCCTGCTAAATGTCTTGAATAATTCTCAATACCTGAACAGAAGCCTGTTTCCTGCATCATCTCTATATCAAAGTTCGTTCTTTCTTCTATTCTCTGTGCCTCAAGAAGCTTATCCTCACTCTTAAAATACTCTATTCTCTCTGCAAGCTCTTTCTTTATATTCTCAATCGCCTTTTCCATCTTCTCTTTTTCAACAACATAATGTGAATTAGGAAATATAGCAATATGGTCAAGGTTACACCTAACCTCACCAGTAAGAGAATCAATCTCGCTTATCCTGTCTATCTCATCTCCAAAGAACTCAACCCTCACAGCATCTCCACTGGAAGCTGACGGATATATCTCTACAACATCTCCCCTTACCCTGAATGTTCCTCGCTTAAAATCCTGGTCATTGCGCATATACTGTATATCTATAAGCTTTCTTATCATTTCATCCCTGTCTTTTTCCATACCTGGACGAAGAGATATAACCATATTCTTATAATCAATAGGCGCACCAAGACCATATATACACGAAACTGACGCTACTATAATAACATCATCTCTCTCTGACAATGCCGCTGTTGCTGAATGTCTTAACTTATCTATCTCGTCATTAATCGAAGAATCCTTGGCTATATAAGTATCGCTCTGTGGCACATAAGCTTCTGGCTGATAATAATCATAATATGAAACAAAGTACTCTACTGCATTTTCGGGGAAAAATTCCTTAAATTCAGAGTACAATTGTCCTGCGAGGGTCTTATTATGACTTATGATAAGTGTCGGCTTATTAAGAGCTGCAATGACATTAGCCATAGTAAAGGTCTTGCCCGAACCTGTAACCCCTAGTAAAGTCTCGAATTGGTTGCCTTCTTTGAACCCGTCTACCAAGGCTTTTATTGCCTGTGGCTGGTCACCAGTAGGCTCATATGGGGCATGTAATTTAAACTCCATAATGCCCTCTCCTTCCTGAAATTTATAGTAAAATTGACTTCTATAAGCCAACTGATTGTTACTCTTACATACGCTGTAAATCCGAAATTGCCTCTAAAGTAACAATTGGGTCACCAAAAAGAAAACTGTAAATAATTGGAATATCCTGATTATATGTTTACTAAATCAGAAATAAGGTTTTTACAAAATACTTCTAAAAAAAGACAAAGTCAACTTTTTCATAGTATGCACTTACATGCTTAATTTTACTACAAAAAATAGACTTTGTCCATCTAATTTAGAACGTCTGTTCTCCGTTATTCATGTCAACCCATAATATATTTACCTATATCAGGTGTATTCTTACTGAAGTCATTTGTCACCTTATCATTATTATCCATCGGTACAACTGCTGCAATAAAAGAATCTAATCTATCTAGCTTAACAACAGACAATTTTGATTTATCAATATAATTATCTATCGTCACAATCTCCGATGCATGTCCAAGATTTTCTGCGATTGCCTTTGGACTCATTCCATTTAAGAGAAGAATCGTTGCACATGTTCCTCTTAAATCATGCCATCTGACATCCGGCAGTTCCAAATCTTTCAGTAATTTTTTGAAATGCTGAAAATGAAAATTTTTGCTCCTAGGTCTTCCATATGAACTGCAACAGACATAGTCTAAATCCAAAAAATATTTACTTCTCCTGCTCTTAGAAGCCTCATACAATTTTCTTTGCTCTAAAATCGCATCATATACAATATCAGGAATATCAATAGTTCTCACACTGGATGGTGTTTTTGTAGCAATTTCCTGCTTTGTATAAGTTTTTGCATCCAGCTCACTATCGTTTTTCTTGATGTCTCTTCCAAGCTGTCTTCTGACCGTAAGCTTCTGCTCAACAAAATCAATATCTGAATATTTAATACCAATTATCTCTGAACACCGCAGTCCCATAACGACATTAAAAAGTATCATCAAATGAATTTTGCTCCCCTTACTCCCCTCTATCAATTTCTTTACCTGTTCCAGTGTAAGCGTATTTTTACTTTCAATAGTTCTGGTATGATAATTTCCTATATTTAAACTTTTTGGCATTCTAACCCCTAGTGCCACATTAACTGCAACAGCTTTTTCTTTAACAGCATAGCCAAGACAAGTTTTTATTATAGTCCTTACCTGCTCCGCAACACTTTTAGAATACTCTCCTGCCTTTCTATACAGTCTTACAATATCCGCAGTATTAATCATTTTCATCATTTTATTTCCCAATACTGGGATTATATGATTACATACCACAGAATTATAATTATAGTATGTATTATAGCTGCCGACTCTATTTTTTATAATATCATCCAGCCAGTGTCTTATATAGTCCTTAAACAAAACTGTACCATATACAAGATACTTTCTTTCATGAAGATGACCGATTGTTATCTCCCTTTCTCTATTTGCCTCCTCCTTAGTCAAAAACCCAGCGTGTTGCTGGGTCTTCGTCGAATCATCATTGTATTTTAATACAACAATGAAACCAAAATGTCCTTTAATCTTTTTGACATTTTTCACTTCAAAAGATATATATTCTTCCAAACCTAACTGCATTTTAATCCTCCTCATCCATAGCATACAATTCATTCAGACAAGTCAAGATCTCAGAATTTCCATCTATAACCTCTGCATACATTTCATATGTTGTATTAACAGAACTGTGTCCTAATAAACCACTTATTGTAGGCAAGTCATACCCCAGTTCCAATAAAATAGATGCGTAACAGTGCCTCAACCCATGAACTGTCATATGTTTAATACCATTCCGCTTACATAACTTATTTAATGCAGTATTAATTGATGTCTCACCTCTTGGTTTTCCAAGCTCATCACACGACACATAATCGTTATCCACATATTTCTCACCTATGCAATTTTTTCGAGCCTCTATAGTATCTTTTCTCTTTAATACTTCTGCCCAGACATAGTCTGGAACATGAAGCTTTCTAACGGAATTTTTTGTTTTAGGAGCTTTAATAACAGGCTTTGAAGTTTTCTTTTCATATGTTGAGTCATAATACTCTTTATCAACACTCAACTGTCTTTGAATCATTACTGTTTGCTGTTCATCATCGAAATCAGAAAACTTCAAACCCCTGATTTCTCCCTTTCTCAATCCCAGAAAAAGGGCTAAAAGAATTTCAAGATACCAATTGCTCTTGACTGCTGCATCAAGCAGTTTTCTCAGTTCTTCTTTATTCAATGTATTAACCTTTTGCTTTGGTCGGGGGCACTTTTTCAGCACAGGAAGATTATTTATTCTTTTTTCATTATAGTAAGCATGCCTTAAAGCAAGATACAGAAATTCTCTTGCCTTATTTGCTGCTATCTTAGATGTTTTTGCAACTGCATCTAATAACTGATTTAATTCTTCATCAGTCACTTTAGCAAGCATTGTGTCTGATTTCCAGTCAGGCAAAATATGCTTATATAGTGTATACCTATAGACCATCATAGTTGTTGCCTGACAATATGAAGCCAGAATCTCTTCCAAAAAATATTCAAGATATGCCTTTAATGACAAATCCTTAGAATATTCTGTTGCAAGTCCATAGCGTCTGGCATCTCTTTTAAAGTCACTGTCGTATTTTTCTTTAGCATCATTTGCCTCATCTGCTGTCAAGAATCCTCTTTTCAGCTTATATTGAACCTCTTTATTTTCATCAAAGAATTTTATGCGAATTTGCCAGCTTATGCCATTAAACCTTGCATTTCTGTCAATCTGCCCTTTAACAGGGCAGATGTCTGCTATTTTATTGCCAACCATTCGTCAAATCCCTCCTTCGGCACTCTGATGACAGTGTTAATTTTTATCACTCTGAATGGTGACTTTTTATTATACACATCATTCAGAAACTGATAGGTCTTTGACTTGCTAAGCCCCATGATAGTCATAATTTCTTCTGGACGATAGACTCTGCTTTCCACTTTTACCACCTTCCTTTCGTTTTTTACAGTTTTGTTAACATCTTGTGACACCATATAGCGTTCCTCCAAACAATAGAATTTGTCTCAAAAAAAAGGAGACGCTATGCATACACGATATAAAGTGTCAATTCAATTTTTTATAAATATAAGGTTCAAATTTTCCATTTTAAACTTTGCCCTCTAAAAAGCTGTTTTTAATTTTGCAAAAGGACAAAATATGCTTTTGAAAAAATAAACTTGAAGTTTTAAATGCTTTCTCAACCATTCAAACACCATCTCACCTGTTTAAAAATCGTGTTATAATTTTTCTTCCCATGAGCTGGTCACGCACACAAATTAAAAACTGCTTTTATTGTCACCATGTCATTATCCAGTTCAAAATAATAATCTAGATACTGGCTTTTTGTGTAACAGCCTTATGTCCCAAATGCAAGTCCCTGATATATAAATTCACAGATTATCCCCAAACCTTTCAAGAGCCTCCATCAGTTCATCATCTTCCAAGTTAAATAAATCCTTGTCACTTGCACAATCAATCAAAAGCTGTCCCAAACGCAGGTCTGGATGCTCTCTCCATACTTCTTCAAGTTTTCTAATTACTGGTGATATACGACTACGTTTTCTTGTAGTTCCCCCTGAGCAATACACATACAACATACAACCATCAAATTCAAAGAAATAACAGTCCTGTTTTAAATCTGACTCATACTTATTAACTGCATCATCAAAAATATCGAGGAAAGTCTGTAGTTTTTCATGTGTATTTTTATCATCTGTATAAAAACTTAAAATCTCCTCATCCACAAAATCATCACCCATTTTTACTTTGACTGTTTCCAGCTTAATATAGGTAACTCCCTCTTTTTCTAAACCTTTTAAAAGCTCTGCTTTGAAATCTTTGTTGAAACAGGCACATATACTACCCCGATTAATATAGAAACAAGGAATATGATAACTCAACCACATAAAATCATCCTCCTTCGTAATATATCTGGAATCAAATCCTCAAATAGAGGTAAGACTTCTTCCTCACCTAATACCTCGATAAACTCTTTATTTATCCAACCACCGTAGATGCAATAATCAACTATATCTCTTTCACTGCGAATGGTTTCATCCACATCAATAATTAAATAAAATGTTTGCTTTACATTATCCGCAATAGATGGTAAGTCATCAAAAAGAAGTCTAGTATCTGGATTTTTAGTTGAATTAACTTTTGACAATCTAACTGACTCATCCTTCATAAAATCAATCAGCATAATAGCCAGTCTTCTACTATTGAGATTTTTCTTTAAAAATGTTTTTGCAAATATCTTTTTATCACAAATTACACCAGCCTCAAACCACTCTCTGTAAGTCAAGATAATTTCACAACCCTCTGGATATTTCATGTCTATTAATCGAGCTATATCTGGCAAGTCTCTTTTCCAGTCATACTCAAACTTGCGACAAAAAGTAAATAAGTTGTCACCATAATCAAAATTAACTGCTTCAAAATCTTTTACTGCAGATAAAATACCATCAACATTATCCTCATCCACACATACTGCAAGTAGGATATCAATATCTAATTTCTTTAATGCATTAATAACTAAGCGGTCAAGATGCTTTGTATGCGTATAGATACCCCTTTGAGAATTGCTAATTAAAATAAGACCTTCCTGCTCACACCTATTGATATATGTGATAGGAAAAACTCTATTAATATCATTTCCATCACGAATCGCATATCTATCACCTTCTATAAAACTGCAATTTCTCTTCTTAAGAAAAGCTATAGATGCCTCATCTCGAAAAGGAAATTCTTCATTCCCTACAAGCATTTCAAATCTAGCATACACATCTTCACATACATGGTATGTATCATCACTAAATACACCATATTGTCCCGGGTGGTAAAGAATAACTTTAATCAAGCAAATCAACTCCTTCCATAAAATCACTAAGTAAACTCTTTCCATTGAATGCATCAGGACTAATCAGTCCTTCTGGATGGTTTTCTTCAGTTACAAGAGTAACAGTTACTCCATGCTTATAAACTACATTGTCTATAGTTACAGGTCTGCTGCCTATATTGTTTACAACCAATCTCTTAATTGAATCGCTCATATGGTAAGTGTTTACTGAACCGCCAATAAATTCATAATGACGAAAATCAACTATCTCTGAAAGCTGGTATAGATAAGAATCCTTAAACATTCCCATATGTATCTGATTACTTAAGCGATGAACTTTATCTTCATATTTAAAATAAACATTTAAAATGCCACCAGCTCCTATTTCAATGAATAAATCTCCATTAAAGATTTCCTTCTCTAACCAAATAACAAAAGAACTTTCTTTTTCATGGGCTAATTTTATTGCTTCGTCTACAAAATGTGGAACAACCTTTAAACGCTCCAAATTGTCTTTGGAAAATTCAGCAAACCTATCAGTCCATCTAATATCCTCGAATGGACAAAGGTATTCACTGCCAGACATTGTATGGAAAATAAAAGCCTTGTTAGGCTCATCAACCTCAACCGTATCAATCATAGATGTAAGAATAGATGAGCAAGCTAAGAATCTTTCGCTATCCTTTACAGGAAAGCCTCCCAACACAAAATTTTCTAAAATTTCTTCAACATGCCATTTTGCTAACTTAGTCATACACAATCACCCCCTATATTTGGAAAATACACAATCGTATCTAAGCCCAAGGCATCGTAGGATACCCCCTCCAATGAAAAATCAACATCTTCAATACCATTGTCATCCAGATACTTTGTGAGCTTAATAATAAAGTCCATGAATGAATCCTGCTGGCTAACTACTACACCTAAACAAGTTCTGCCAAACATTCCACGACCTGAGTAGTTTTCGTAAATACTATACTTAGGATTTTTTCCCACAAAATTTCTGATACCATCCTCGATACTCATACAGTCACCTCCATCGGATATAATTTTTTCAGCTTATAAAAAGTGGTTTTCTTAATCCCCATCTCTCGCATTGCTTCAACAGCTTTCATATCCCCACTTGCAACCTTCTCCATAACAGCCTCATAATTTTCTGGCTTTCTCACAGTAGGTCTACCAAACACAACACCCCTATTTTTAGCTGCCTGTATTCCTTCAGACTGGCGTTGATGATTTTTCAGTCTCTCCTCCTCTGCAATAGATGCCATAACCTCAATAAGAATATTGGATACCATTTCCAGTATCCAATCCTGACCATCACACTCCATCAGAGATGTTGGAACATTGAGGATTTTCACTCGGATCTCGTGAGCTTTGAGCCACTCCAATTCTTCTTTTATCATCTGCTTGTTTCTGCCAAGCCTGTCCAGTTCCTTGATAACTAAGGTATCACCTGCTCGAAGCATTGTATTCTTCAAAGCAAGATAGCCCACCCTTTCAAAATCCTTACCAGACTGCTTGTCTACAATGATATTTCTCTCTGGAATGCCATACTCAAGCAAAGCTTCAATCTGCCTGTCAGTATTCTGATGTGAAGTACTGACTCGTGCATAACCAAATTCCATAGTAGCAAGACTCCTTCCATTAAATATTGATTTCCGTTCGTATAAGTCCCTGTAACTGAGCGAACCTCCGCAAATAGCAAATACCACATTTCTGAACCATTTTTTACCCACATATTTGATAGTGCGTAAAAGCATGGTTTTATGAACGCAGTACCTATACCAGTTCAGACCAATATAACCGCCTGTCCAAAATACCACCGCATAATTTGAGCAGTGTGCCACTTTTAAAAGCCTCATCGGAGTATTTAGCATTGAGCCATAAAATCGGCTAAATAAGGCAAATACAAGCAAATGAACTTTTTAAGACCTTTCCGAACGGTTGCTGGTACTATAACTCTTTGCGCAAAGCTATTGAAGTGTCTATTTCTGCCAAAAAGTACTCAGGGCATTTGGTGGTTATGTATGATTTCCAAATGATGAGCCTTTCTTCAAAGTAGAGAAGAAAGCCAACAATCACTTTTTGTAACAATTTAAGTTTTCAGCCAATAACAGGAATGCCCATAATTCAAGGTTCAACGTTTCAAATTTGCCGTAAAGTGTTACAATTTGCGAAACATCCATCGCTTTTTTCAATCAGTTTCATTTTCACAAGCAAAGACACCAATCACTCTTGTGTCAATATTTCAAAATCTTATGGATACTTTAGGATTTGCTATTAGACAAAGTAGATAAGGAATACAGAACTGGCTTATAGATAATATTGATTTATACACAGATACAACTATTTTTATCTCAGCATAGCAGTCTCTTGTTTTTGTATGACTGCTATATTTTCACAGCTATACATTTATACATCACTCAATTTTCTTGGGAATTTGGGAAATTACTAAAAGGATTTGTTGATTTGCGATTGTAATAATAATTCATATGCTTATAAAAGAACAGATTAAAACAAAATCTATTGTCAATAACAATCACCAGTCTGACAGAATACAACATAGACCAGCTCATTATAAAATCAGAATGTATTATTTCATGATAGAATCACTTAACGCATAATCAGTACATATAAAATCATGGTAGTCCTGATTAAAACATTTTCAGAATAGCTATTAATAGCATAACACAAATGATTTCATGTAAGATTATATTTATTCGTGATAAAAATGGCTCTGTTCAGAGATGATTAACTCCAAACACCCATAAGCAGGAATTAAAACAAATTTATTTCATATTAAAACGCATAAAATAGACAGCTACCGATAGGTATCTACCCCAAAACAATTAAATTTATTTAACATTGATGCTACATTCCCCTCTATTAAAGGTATTGTTTAAAACGCTGTTTTCTTCTTTTTAGCGACTTTTAACATATGCTCAAAGTGGAATGCATCCATATCAATCGGCACTAATTTTTCTGGATTTGCTATATGCATCTTCGTATAATCAACTATAAATTTAGAATCAAGTCTAAAATCTAAACAGCCATTTTGAATTATCTGCGATACTTTGTATATATTATCATTATTAATATTGCTTAGTTGCTTATATATCTCACATCCAAACCACTCATCACTATTAAAGAATTTAAATGCATTTGCATCATACTCTTCATTTATCCTGTCAATTATTGCAAGTATAGTATCTTTTACATTACCTACAATAGGAACTTTTATTTCTTTATCAAAATCTATTACTCTTGTGTAATTTGTTTTAAAAACTACCTCTGGCTTGTCTGTCTGCAAATCAGAAACAGTTATCGCAAATGTAGGACATAATTCATATTCTTTTTTCTCAATTGTACTTATATATATATTGTCAATTTTCTCATAATCAATATCATCCAAATTAGTTGCCTCATAATCAAAGTCATTATATTTAATATCAAAATCATATATTGTATACATAATTATCCCTCCTCATAAAATCCACTTCACGTTCATCATTTAAATACTCTGCTAAAATAAATACCTTCTTCTCCATCTGCACCTATCTTTCTTCTTACAAATGCTATATTTCGCTATACACATAATATCATAATTCATTGTCTTTTTCATCTTCATAGCAAATAAGTTTCTGAGAACACTACTAGTAGCTTAACATGTCAATCATCTGAAAATTTTACAAATCTCCCCCGAATTTTGTGAGACCAGCCAAGCAGTCAGAACCAGTCATATATGCTTGCCCCTGTGAGCCTGCGTGTGCCATTTGTAGCGAGCGTACCATAATAGTCGAGGACGTGACCACAATGCCCGTAGAAAGCCTGTGTGGGCAGATGCCAAAGCCAAGCCACAAACAACAGTTCCGAGCAATCATACATACTTCATGAAATGCAAAAAGACCAGCAACTCCGAAGAATCACTGGTCTGACTATGCTCATAATATTAATATTGAATTAAGCTGTTTTGCGTTTCTTTACAAATACGATTACTCCCATAGCTGAAACTGCCATCACAACATATATTGCGATTGGTGTCATATCACCAGTCTTTGGTGATGTAGCTGTTGTATTTGCAGATGATGCGTTCTTATCTGTTGATACAGTAGTATTTCCAGATGATGTATTATTATCTGATGCAGAAGCATTTCCATTATTAGATGAACCGCCATTGTTAGAGGTATTTCCATCATCAGTCTTTGTATCATTGTTGCTTGGTAACTTTGGCTCTGTCTTTGTTACAACATAGCTTGAACAATGGTCTTGCTTTACAGTCATATAACCATCAGCATCTACTACGACAGCCTGTACCTCTGCAAAAGTATTATCAGCATTCATAAGTGAATAATAAAGTGTCTGACCTGCATACTCCGTTCCTGCATAGAAGCGGATGTTTGCTGTTGCTGGTAACTTGCCTGAGTAGTTGAAGTTAATCTGTGATACAAAATTATCCTTTGTAATATAGGATGGCATTGTAGCTGCATAAGCACTGTTGATTGATGTAGAGAAATCATATTCTGTCTTTCCATCTACACTTGCCATAGTTCCTTTTGCAAATGTGAATGTTACATTGTTATTTGACTTGATAACAACATCTTTAGTAGCATTCTCAGCTAAGATTGTAGCAAATGTATCGGCAGAAACTATCTGTGAATCACCTAAGTCAACTGTGTAATTATCCTCACTTGGTGTTGGAGCTGGAGTCTCATCTTCAAAGTTTAATACTGTTGATACACCTTCTGGGAGGAACCAATAATCTACATAAGAGCTGACTCTGTTTTCCAATGTGTAATATTTATTCCAATCAGCATCTGATATACTTGCACCATATGTATCTGTATTGTCGTCTCCCCAGGTTTCAAGTCCACTAGCTACCTGAAGATTTCCTAAATCATCTGCTGTATAATATACTCTAACGATATATGCATCATCAGCCATAACACCATTATAACCAATTTCTCTAGAACCCATATTCTGGTTTATACAGCCTGAATTTGAATTTTCTGACCAATATTCCCTTGGAAGAATATTGAATCTTTTTCCATTAACCTTTCCAAATTCCGAAGTGCCGTCATATATAATTGCAGGTCCACTTTTACTACCCTTCCAACCTAATGCACCATTTATCTTTGTCTTTAATGAGCCATCTTCATTTTTCTCTATTACAAGATTGCCATTATCATCTCTTGATAAAACTGGAACTAATACAAATGAGTCATATGCTTTCCAATATGGGATACTGCTGTTTTCCCAGTCAACATATGCTGTTGTATTACTACCGCATACGACAACATCGCCTCCAAAATATTCATATCCCAACTGATTAGCAATTGCTTCCATATCAGCTTTTGAAAGCGACTTTTCTTCATAATCCCCATCAACATGAATACTTATAGCTGACTTGTCTGCTACATCAGCAGCTTTTACACTTGGTGTATTTCCAACTGAAAATACAGTTACTGCTGCCATAGCCAGAGCAACTGCTGTGACTTTAAACTTTTTCTTTCTCATAAAACATATCTCTCCTTCTTTTGAATATTATGTAAAACCTTATATTTTACATGTTTTATGCCATACTCACTATATAGTGAGTATCTATATAGTGAGTTATTGTATCAGCACTTATTATATACAATTTATGGTAAAAAGTAAAGGAGAATTTTCATGTGCAACTATGGTTCTTTACACTTACGCATAAATGAAATCCTTGCAGAAAAAGGTATCTCCAAAAACAAAATCTGTAAAGATTTAGATATTCCTCGCAGTAACTTCAACAGATACTGTCGAGATGAATTCCAGAGAATGGATACCAATCTAATCTGTAAGTTATGCGATTATCTGGATGTAGATATATCAACTCTTATAGAATACAAAAAGCCTGATATTTCTCACCCTGAATAGATTGTATAAGTAAAGCGACTGAATCAACCAGTCGCTTATTTTATGTTTTATGTGACTACTTTGAATTTATCCTGCTCTATAATGATAGCAATACTACCTGACTGCGGTGGCAACCAATGACCTTGTAATTGGAGAGCATCGTCTACATATTCCACTTTAAATCTGCTACCTACAGGTTTTGGACTGTACTCGTCATCAATAGGCTCTATAAGCTCCACAATAGTTCCTTTAGGATATCTTGCAGAGTAAACCTCTTTCTTATTGATAGGGTATGACATATTACTCTGCCTCCTCGTAATCTATCATTTTATCTGGCATCAGAGGTATCAAATGACTTTCAATAACAGGAATATCTTCCTCTCTTATTGATGTGAATTCGCCAGCGCTGTTATGTCTTACACACATAATGTTGCCAACCAACATATCAAGAACAATACCATCATCACTAACCAAGAATCTGTTGATTGGGAAATTTCTGATTTTACCCTCATCATTGCAGATTACATCAATTTCATTGTTGATACTGACTACTGCAATAAGACCATTGGCTTCATTAAAATTGACATATCTCTGTTCAGCCTCTAAGGTGTTATCAACTTCTGCAAGATAGCCTTTATAAACTACACCCGACAGCTTATTCACTCTCAACAGATATGCCTGAATTTTCTCCTGCTTCATCTGCAACCTCCTCAGCATCATCGCCTTCTGTGTCCATATCTTCAGTATCCACAGCTTCTTCCGTAGGCTCATTTATAAAACTCCCCATAGCTGGCGAGTCCTCATCAGTACTTGCTGTAACATCATCAACCTCAGAGTTTTCATTTTCACTTGTCGGTACATCGTCAAAATCAGCATCTTTTTCAACACTTAAGATATTCGCATCCTCCAAGTCAAAATAATCTGCAAAGGCTTTTGCGATTGCTGACAGTCTACCTTCCGTCTTGACACGCTTGACATTTCCTGATCCTGTGTTTTCCTCATAATCAACACATACAGAATTGCTGAAAGAATCAATGAATACTTTGAATTTTTCAGGTTCAATATCATTTTCCAAAGCCAGTTTACTTAATACAACAACCATTGGAATATTTGATTTCTTAAGGAACTTATGCTGCTCTCTGAATGCCTTTCCAAGATATTCAAAAAGCTCCATAATCATCAGCTTTTTATCATCGTTGTATTTGCCACGAATATGCTTACAATACTTCGTGACTTCTGCGGTGGAAATGCCTTTCCACTCATCGTACCCCTCATGCCTTGAATCGAGCAGGAGCATACTCTGTAACAACACTTCCAAATCTGCCTCTCTGCGAAGCTGGGCAACTGTTAACCCAATACTATGCTGGAAGAAGTCCATGCTACAAATTTCTTTCGTCCAACGAGCAAGTTCTGTAGACATAATGCTTCTGCATTTCTGTATTGGACTTAATGGTGTAGAATTGTTAAGCCTTGCAAAGATTTCTTCTACTTCCTCATCGGTGCAATCTTCCAAGCAAAAGATACTCATGCGACATCCTAAAATCTCATCTTTTAAATCATCCGCCAGTTCTTCAAATGATAGGTTGGCAAGGTCAAACTCAAAACCATTAACAGTACATGGTGGAGTTGCTGAATGAAGTTCATATTCGCCCTCTACAAAGTCAAAAACACTTGTCAGCCTTTGTTTTGCATCTAAACAATCATATACAGTGTTTCCATTCTCATCTTTTGTTTTAAGAAAATAGCAGTTTGGAATGGGATACCCCATCAATATGGAGTGAATCAGCAGACTCTTCTGTAAAAGAGTCCACTGCGAACCACTACGCTGTATTGGATTGTCAAAAGTTAATGTTCCCTTGTTTTTCCAGCCAATCATGGTCTTGATGCCAACTGGAAGCGTAGATTTATTCATCCATTTCCACCTCAATTCCATCGTATTCTTTTTCCAGCTCCTCTCGGCTCATCTGACCTAAGCGTAGCATAGTAGTATCCTCCAGTTCATAGATAGCCTGTCGAAGTTCCTCATCTGACATATCAGATAAATCATCTTTTTCATCTCCAAACTCAGCCTGTGCTTCTGCAATATTAATATTTGCAGGACAATTAAACACATCGTTTGGTGCATAAAACTGGATGAGTGAGCCTTGACAAAAATATGGCTTGCTCTTACCTTCATCAAACTTATACTTTTCTACAAACATCATCGGCTGGAAATCACAATCAGAGAAATCATAATAACCATCAGATAATAACTGCTTCATGATTTCCTTGACCTTAGTTGTTGTCAGATTACCAATTGTGAACTCACCGATGGCAAAGACGTTGCACTCAGTATTCTTTACCTGAAAGTGTAATCCACTTACAGCTTGCTTACTGTCCTTAGCAATCTGCACCAATCTTATATTTGTTCCATTGAAAGGCACTCTCTTTTCAACAATCTCTTCAACCTTGCTTATTTCAAATAAGCCTCCATTAACTAAAACCTTAACCATAATAAATCCTCCATTTCGTGAGTTTAATTTTTTTCGTGTGTTATCTATCACTCTGTTTGAAGTGAATTGCAAGTTGTTTTTGAAATTTTTCCATAGAAAAATTTATGGGATACCCCAAGATTGGCTATTTTACAGGAAATTCCTCTGGATTTGCCCTCGCCCACTCACCCAGTCGATTGACTTCATTCAATACTTCAGACCAATCATCGGCATACAGCATTTGAATAGTAGACCAAAGGATTTGTAATAACTTTCTTTTGTCCTTAGCTGGGAACTCGCTACTAGGACTAAGAACTATAAGCTTTGTAATATCCAACTGCAGGGAATCATGGTCATAATCATACAGACTGATCAAAAATGTAGATAGAACATTGACCTTTTCTCTTTTAATCTTTTTATTGGTTTCTGCACGATAATCTTCAAGGATATCTGTTATGTCAACATCAAAACCTTTCTGTTTCCAACGCTCTCTCGCCCTGTCAAAATAGACATCTCTTGCTCTGTCAATTAGTGCCATTTACTCAACACCTCCCAATGGAATTTGCATAACCACCTTGGCAATCGTAATCATTGAATAATATACTCTGACAAACTTTGCACTTTCATTTGGTGGAACAACAAGCTCACCACAAGTGCTGCATATGACTGCATTACTCATTCCTTCAGCACGATAATATTTTGCTACTTTTAGGATTTCATCATAATGCCTTGATGTGTTTAAAACCTCCCAGTCTCTCACACGATTTTGCTCATCTCTCGTTTTAGGGAGCAACAGCACAAAAGAATTAGGGTGCTTTTCAGCAATAGTTTTTAATAACATTTTTCAAGTCCTCCTTTCAGAAAAAGTCCCGACAATTCAGGGTTGTGTGGTATGTTAGCTCTAGCCTTATTTTCTGTAAAGATTGTCTTGAAATTATTCTTGAAAAGTTGCATGAGCTATAACGTTATTTGCCTGACTACGAAAAAGAGTAAAAAAATTAGAGCCAGCCTTTCGACTGACTCTGCTCTACCCCAAGCATATTACAATTTATTTTGGTAATTCTCTAATTGGTGGAAAATACCAACTACATTTACAACATCATCTCTCACATCAAAAATAATAATATAATTCATCTGTGGCACAACTGCTTCTCTATACCCTTTCTTTGCCAGATATGCATCTCTACATTCTGAAAACTGAAAAGGATTGACCTCCAACCTGTCATAGATAACATCAATACTATCTAACAGATGCTCCGCTGCCTGTTCATTCTTTAAGCGATAAATCAAATGATACACAAGATTATCAAGCAATTCATCGGCATGCTCTGTAACATTTAATTTATAAGCCATACTTTGCCCTCGTTTCTCTAAGTGCTGTTCTGGCATCCTTTACCTGTCCTGCCTCTATCTGCTTTTCAGATATCTCTATATCTCTGTACATGGCGATCTGTCTCATGGTTGACTCATAAATCTCCATGCTCATAATTACCATATCGCCATAGCCATTTTTTGTAACATAAATTGGCTCCTCTGTCTTATGGCACATATCAGATATCTCCGATGTATTCTTCAGGTCTTTAATTGGAATTATTTGTGGCATAATATACACCTCCTTGTTTATGGTCTAATTATACCATAATTATGTCCTTTTTCAACTTCTTTTATTCGTAAAACATATTAAAAAACATGATACCCCATGAACTTTTGGGAACAATTTCTTGACCTAAAAACTACACCAAAATACCAAGACAATCACATATTTCACAGACTCCTGAAAGTACCTGCCATTCGACAACTACATACAAAAACCACAGGCAATCAACAGTTGAGGTTTTAAAAATGCTCTCTATGCTGGATACCTACAAGAAATATTCATCAGCAGATAATAATCTTGAAGTTTTATATGCTACATATGGGTAAAAGAAAAGGACTTGCCACACAGAAACAAGTCCCTTTCACATCTATATAAATTTATCAAGAGGGCTGATTTTCTCTTTTGCACCAGCCTTGAGCAGTATCTCGACTGCAATATCAAGATTGAATGCTCCCTCATCGTCCGATGCACTATTGAGGAACAAATTCAATGGCTTTGTTCTTCGCAAGTAATCCTTATCAACCTCTTTCACAAGTCCACACAAATACATTGATGCCTCTGCCATCATACAGTAAACTGCATCAATGGTGGATTGCTTAGGCTGTCGTTTGACTGCTCGCATCGGTGCGATAGCCTTAGACATATCTGCATCTTTGAACCAGAGCAGATAGCCTTCAAGTCTATCCTTAGTATTAATTTGTAGATAAGAGGTATCCAGCTTTGCATACTGGATATTATCCTGCTGGATTGGTACTCTTACCAGCCTATCATATTTTCCTATCCCTGTCAGAATGAAACTTCCATCATCTGACATATGGAATCTCCATTTCTTTAACACAACCATAATTACACCACCCCCTCAGAATAAGCATCTGCCATGAAATCCATGACATTGCTCCAGAGAGCATCGTATCTGGATACCCCAAGGACATCCACAATGCCCTCATCCTCAACAATATACTTGTTGAGTAAATCGTCCATGCCATCACAATGTAAAGGCATGACTACAATATTGTGGATTTGATGAATCAAATCCTGAAAGAACTTATACAGTTCCTTTACTGGATTGATTGGTGTATCCAATATTGCTCGATAAGTCTGATAATTCAACTTACCAATTGGAGTATTCAATTTTTCAACCACATCTCCATTACATCCACCGCCAAATGGATACTGTGCCGAGTAAACCGCTACTTCTACCAGTCTATCTGGCATCAGCAATTCTGCCTCTACACAGATATCATCACTCTGATTAGCAATGACCTGTGTACCTACAACAGCTCGAAGCCATACTCTGCATGCCTCGACTGCCTTTTCATAACGCTCCATTACCTGAGCGTCATTCTCACGATCTCTCTCTCCCTCATAAACAGCTACTGCATCACCCTCTGTTAGCTGCTTTACCACATTAGTTGTCTTTACACCTAATGCTATTAACGTTGTCTTTAAGTTTGCTTCTACCAACATATTGTTGTCCTCCTAATAAAATTTACTAGTTATTGCTGGAGATGACTGGCTATATGCGAATCATCTGTTACACTCAAAATTAAGCTTATCTAGGATTGCTTCACCTTGAGTTCCCAGCTTATATTGTCAGCCTTCTACTGACATTTACTATGTTCCAACTTGAGTTGGATATTAAATGTAAATAAATCTTATGTTGCCAGAAGCTGTCTTAAATTATGAGACCCCTGCGTTTTTAATTTGGGTGTCTATTATGACATAAAAAAAGAACAGGATATTTTTGTCTTATCCTGTCCTCTCATATTTGGTTATATATTAAGTCAAAGCTGACTCATAATTATATCCTGCGTATTAACACCATATTTATACAAATCATCCTGCTTTTCTACCCAGAAAGCATATGTATCCATCTTAACAGTCTCAGTCTGCAACTCCAGTTTGGGATTGTTCCCTGAGCGGGAAGCCTTTATCAGCTTTTGTTTCCGTAGTGTATTAATCGCCTGTTTGGGGTCTTCAAAACCTCTTTGCTTTAAATACTCTTCCACATACTCAACTGGAAAAACATAGAGCAAATCATAATACTTCCCATCTGCTCCTTTATGCCTATTTTTATTTTCATAATGGCTCAAGTCAATCTTATATCCACAATTTTCCTCACTGAGATATGGCATACCATTTATCTGCATCGTATTATATAGCTTCTGCTCATTTACAAGTATCATCTGTCTTACGACAGAATATACTTTTGTCGGCATATTTGTATCCTCAGAATTTTTATAAAGAAAATGAAAATAATAGAAAAAGAAAATTTCCATTAAATTCAATCCAATTTCCAAAATACTCTCCATTACCTCTGTTGCAGTCATTATTATTGCAACATAATTCATAACTCGCTCTCCAATATCTGAGAGCAAGTTATCTTTCCTATATTGTTCTTTAGAAATTCTATACCATTTCTGGCGAATTTCATTATATTTCTCCACATTTCGCATCAACTCTTCCGCTATAAGTGGTGTCAAAATTCCATGATTATTGTCCGCTATATTCTTTATTAAATCTGACTCTTCTGCTGAAGCAGTAAATGCATCCATTGACTCGCCCTGATACAGACAATCAGGTGTAATCTCAAACAAACGAGCAGACAATCCGTTGTTTTTGTTACATTTACTGCTAACGCTAATCTCACCCGTTGATACAAACACCCCTTCAAAATGCCCTGTCTGTTCAATTCCTTTTCCTCCTGCTGTGCATCTGTCCTTATCGTAGCCATTTGCAAGCACATATACAAACTCCGACCAATTTTTATTTCTTTTTGCGGTCGAAAATTCATCAATTGCAAATGGATATCCACAAGCTCCGTTCAATCTTGAAATGATAGCATTTGGGGTTGCCAGATAGGACAAGAAAAATCCCTCACTGCCATCTGAGTTTCCTCCAAATGATGCTATAAACTTTGCAATCGTTGATTTGCCTGTGCTGGAACTTCCCAATAAATGCACCACAAAATTATAAATGTGCGTTCCCCACATATTATTTGAAAAACTAAGCACTGTAGCTGCTGCTCCCAACATAGATAACGGCAATGCCAGACTACCACTTTCATTTAATGTTCTGTATAGCATTTTTATCTCACCAAGACTTCCCTTTTGACGAATATCAAATCGCCCATAATATCGTGAATGCACACGAACCCCAGACCGCCAAATACTGTCACAACCTCTAAATTCAATGCCATCATTCATCATGAATCCAATGTTCTTATGAGCAGACGAAATCTCCCTATTAATAACAAGTTCATTAATAACATCCTCCATCCTATCAACCAAGGCTCTCAAGTCCTTATCAGCAGGAGTAATACCACCTGCTGATGCAATTGCCTCCTTCACTTTCTTTGGTGTTATAGCCCTTCTTCTAATAGCAACATCCTGCTCTCGCCCTGTAACACCACTAAAAACCTTCATATGAACTAAAATATCTTTTTCCTCACTCAGATATTCCAACTCACCTATATTAAATGCTCTACATTCTTTAACTATTAATTTATTGCCATTCATATTAAATCTCCTTTTAACACATTTTACTGTTTTAAAAATCACTGTCCTCGAGAAACAGGCTGTAAAACGGTAAAACAGCTATTTTTCAGGCTTCGTTACATGTACATGCACCTATATCCTTGGTACCATATCATTATAACAAATAGCCCTTGAAACACCTGAAGCTCCAGATTGACTGACTGAGCACTTATTTTCCTTCTTGTATTTTATTTTTTTCTATATAAACAAAAACACGATGAAATTAGGCTGTTTTTAACCCAACAGCTCTTAATTTCATCGTGTCAACACCAAATTCAATATTTTATAAAAAAATTAATATTTCTCTGATTTATAACTTCACCATGTATTATACTATAATTATATGCAAAATCAAAATATATTTCTAAGCAAAACCCCAACTCTAAAGACCGAACCTGCTGCCTAAAGTAACAATTAGGTCACCAACTTCGAGGCACATAGGTCGTCTATGTGGTCTATATAGTCTACACCGAACCACTACCCCACAATATATAGAATTATTTTACATTCTCATACCATATATAGTCACTCAGATTTTTGACTACTTTAAGAAACAAAATACTCTACTGCATTCTCAGGAAAGAACTCTTTCATCTCGCTATATAACTGTGCCGCCAATGTCTTATTATGACTGATAATAAGTGTTGGCTTCTGCACATGCTGTATTATGTTCGCCATAGTAAATGTCTTACCAGAGCCTGTAACACCGACAAGTGTCTCGAACTGATTACCCTCTTCAAATCCCTGCACAAGCTTCTCTATTGCATAGGGCTGATCTCCTGTCGGGTTATAAGGAGCGTGTAACTTGAATTCCATAACAATTCTCCCTTCGTTAATCTATAGTAAAATAGTCAACAACAATATTATTTAATAGTATTTACCTTATATATTGATTTTACTACAAATAAATGCCTTTGTCTATCAAAAATAGAACATTTGTTTTATTTTGTGATAAAAATTACCTGACTGCTGATACACAACAGATTTCAACAAACTGCCAATCTGCATATCAGCCATCAGGCTTACTGTAATTTATATATTTTCCATTTGCATATATTTAATTAATCTGTGCTTCCACATTCTTAATTGCCGCATCAAGCTGGGTATCAACATCTGCATCAGTATCATATTCCACTACCATATCCGGAGTAACACCTTTTCCGTGTATATCCTGACCCTTTGGTGTAAAATACTTGGCAATTGTGAACTTTATTGCACTTCCATCTGTAAGTGGTTTAACTGTCTGCACAATTCCTTTGCCATATGTCTGGGTTCCAATTATCGTTCCTTTGCCATAATCCTGTATAGCACCTGCAAATATCTCTGAGGCACTGGCACTATTGCCATTTACAATGACTGCCAGTGGCAGATTGAACTCATCATTATCCTGACCTTTATACTCTTTTCTATTGCCCTGCTTATCCTCTGTATACACAATAAGTCCGTCAGGAAGCATATATTTAAGCATACCTACAACCGTATCAAGCAATCCACCTGGATTGTTTCTTATATCAATTACAAGTCCTTTCATACCCTGTGACTGCAAATCTTCAACAGCCGCCTTGAACTGCTTTGTTGTTACCTCCTCAAACTGTGATATCGAAAGATAACCAATATTATTATCAAGAAGTGTATATGACACTGTCTTTGCTTCAACAGCATCTCTTACCACGGAAAATGTCAGTCGCTCAGTTCCACGAATGACCTCAAGCGTGACAGATGTACCTTTGTCGCCTTTAATAAGTGCAACTGCTGATGAAAGCTCCATATCTGTTATGTCCCTGCCATCAACATTTACGACCCTGTCTCCACTCCTGAGTCCAGCCTGATAACCTGCTCCGTTATCATATACATCTACAAGGAGAACACCACCTTCACCACTGAGCTGGCAGACTGCTCCTATGCCATAGAACTTGCCATTTGTTGACTCCTTTAAGGCTTTATATTCATCCGCTGTATAATACATAGTATACTTGTCACCATATGAACTAAGGTACGCCTTGTAAATGTTATCTTTGGCGGTTTCATCATCTACATCACCAAAATAAAAGGATTCAAGCACAGAATCAATTGCATTAAGCTTGCCTTCTACCTCACTTCCAATTCCGTCTGAATCTGTGACTGCATCAGATTGTATATATACATCTCCATTAACACCTATATGAATGTAGCCTTTAGCTATACACACTGCTGCCACACTTAATATTAGAAGTATAACAGCCATAAATGCTGATACAGCACCGATAATCATTCCACTTGCAAAGCCTTGTGATTTCTTCTTTCTTGGCGGCTGTGCATTTCTTCTTAAATCATTCATTCCATACAAATCACCAATATTTCCACGATTATCCGAAGCACTATTATTAATTCTGTTTCCGGCATTATTGTCATTATCTGCATTAACATTATTAATTACATTAATGTTATCACCAGCATTAAAATCATCACTATTGACATTATCATTTGAATAAATGTTGTTATTTTGATTGTCCATACCTATATGCCTCTGCATTTATTAATATTTATTTGCTTAAGTAGTTCCAAGGTGAAACATAACTTCCGTTATATCTTACATCAAAATGTAGATGAACTCCGTCAGAATCACCAGTTGTTCCCATAAGTGCTATCTTCTGTCCCTTAGTTACATGTGTTCCTGCACTGACAAGAAGCTTTGAAGCATGCAGATATCTTGTATACAATCCACCACCATGATTAATCATAATATAATTACCCGCTGATGAACTAAATGTCGCAATTACCACATCACCATCATACGCCGCATATATAGCATCACCCGCAACGCCTCTGTTAAGTGCACCGATATCAATTCCCTTATGCGGAGAGCTTCTGCCCTCTATATCACCATAAGGTGAGGTTATCCTTGTTGACTCTGTAGGCCACTTGAACTTTCCACCATCATATTTTACAACATTGGCACTTCCACTATTCTCCTTGGCCTTAATCTCTGCCTCTATCTTGGCAATATATTCGTCCTGAGCCTTTATATCAGCTTCTATCTTAGCTTTATAATTCTCCTGCTGCTGCTTATTCTTCTGTAATGAAGCCATTTCACTCTTCTTGGTTGACTCAAGCAGTGAAAGTGAAGCTCTCTTATCTTCAAGCTCCTCCTGCTTGGTTACAAGTGTCTCCCTGTCCGTTTCTAACTGTGCTTTGGCGACAGTTATATAAGTAACAGTAGCATTATACTTTTCAAGCATTTCCCTGTCATACTGTGAGATTTTTGTAATATATTCCGCCTTATTAAGCATATCACCCATACTCTGGGAATTCATAAGCAATGCAAAATATGTTTCATCATTATGTTCATACATAAACTGAATTCTAAGCTTCATTGAACTATACTGTTCTTCTGCCTCTATCTCTGCCTGTGCAAGCTTTTCTTCTGTATCCGCTATCTCAGCCTCTATCTGCTCAACCTGCTCATTAACCTCATTAAGCTCGCCATCAACACTGGACATCTGTGCATCAAGCTGGGCAATATAAGCTATCATATCATCGTTCTGTGCCTTTAAGTCTTCAATTATTTTCTCTGTCTGTTCATACTGGCTCTGCAAATCTTTTTTCTTGCTGTTAGCATCATTGAGATTCTGCTTATCATCTCCATATACATCATAATATGACACTGCAAAATATGGTATTACAAGCACAAGTACCATCAACAATGGAATAAGCCTTTTTGCTAATGCTCTCCTCATACAACTCCTCCATTCAGTCAGACCATTTATAAAATGCATACAAACAGCCGCTTAACAATAGCATAACAATCTATACTGTAGGATACCATTTTTATTTTTAAATAGGACTTCCACATATCATATACAATCACATAATATAATCTTCATATATAATACATAATCATATAATTCAATGCAGCAGTCCTATGTCTGGCTAATATTATCTGCTATACATTAGCATGCTTTCTTACGGCAAAGAAGCTTCCTAATGCACCTATTCCGATACCAAGAAGAATTCCTACTGGAACCAGTATTCTGAATACATCATTAACCGGCATAAACGCAAGAATGTTCTGAAGTATCGAGAACTTATTCATAACAAAATTAATAATATTCTCATATACAAATCTAAGAATAACTATTGGAATAATTGAACCAACAAGTCCAATTACAATACCTTCTACGAAGAATGGTGCATTAACAAACGCATCTGTAGCACCTATATACTTCATAATAGAAATCTCCTCTTTACGGACAGTAATACCTATTACAATTGTGTTAGTAATAAGGAATATAGATACGGCAAGAAGAATAACTATAATTGCTATTGTTATGTAACTAACAAGTCTTGCGGCACTGGCAAGTCCACTTGCTGTTGCCTCTGAACGGTTAACCTGTCTTATACCATCAAGATTTTCAAGGTATGTTACAAGTGTAGCCTGACTTGAAGCTTCATTAAGATATATCTCATATGATGAAGAATTAGCAAGAGGATTATCATCCTTGAAACCTTCTGCAAGTTCTGGGTAATCTTTAAAATACTCAGCCTTGTAATTCTCCCACGCTTCATCAGCTGATGTATAATGAATTCTTGACACTTCATTACGCTGGCTTATCGTATCGCCAAGCTTCTTAATATCTGCGTCTGTAAGTCCTTCATCGAAAAATACTGTTACGCATACTTCATTCTCAGCCTTATGAATCATATACTGAAAATTGGATACAAGTGCATAGAATACACCGAAAAGAAATATACACGCTGTAATTGTTGCTATAGACGCAAGAGAGAACAATCTATTACGATAGATGTTCTTTAATCCGTCTTTAATATGATAAAATAACGATCTAATCTTCATAGAAATAACCACCTTTTTCCAAATCACTGATAATCTTGCCTTCGCTCATAGTAATAGTTCTCTTCTTCATCTGCTGAACTATCTCCATATTATGAGTAACAACAAGTACTGTTGTTCCCTGCTTGTTAACCTGATCTAATATCTTCATAATCTCGTTAGAGTTAGCTGGGTCAAGGTTACCTGTAGGCTCATCGCACAATAATATAGCTGGCTTATTAACCAGTGCTCTGGCTATGGCAACTCTCTGCTGTTCACCACCTGATAACTCATTAGGAAATGACTTATACTTATCAAGAAGTCCTACCATTGAAAGCATAGCAAGAACCCTGCTCTTAATCTTCTTATTAGGAGCTTCGACAACTTTCTGTGCAAATGCAATATTATCGTATATATTACGATCTGGTAAAAGTCTGAAATCCTGGAATACAACACCAATATCTCTTCTAAGATATGGTAACTTCTTTCTTGTAAGTTTATTAAGGTACTTTTTATTAACGTATATCTTACCCGATGTTGGGTCAAGTTCCTTAAGAAGAAGCTTTATAAGAGTTGACTTACCTGAACCACTCTTACCTACTATAAATACGAATTCTCCTTTCTGAACGTGAAGATTAATTCCGTTCAAAGCAGGAACTCCAGATGTATACGTTTTGGTAACATCTTCCATTATAATCATTATTAATATTCCTCCAAATTAGTATGTATCTTTACTTTCCATATATTTCATATATTTAACTACCATAAGTGCAATCTTAAATGTTATTGCATCGTCAAACACTCTCAAATCAAGACCTGTAGTCTTCTGAAGTTTATCAAGTCTGTATACAAGAGTATTTCTGTGGATATATAACTGTCTTGATGTCTCTGATACATTAAGGCTGTTATCAAAGAACTTATTAATTGTTGACAATGTCTCCTCATCTAAATCATCTGGTGACTTTCCGTCAAATATCTCTCTTATGAACATCTGACAAAGCGGAAGTGGAAGCTGATATATTAAACGTCCAATACCAAGTCTGTTATATGCAACAACATTCTTGTCACTATAGAATATCTTGCCTACATCAAGAGCCATATTAGCTTCCTTGTAAGAACGTGATACTTCTCTTATATCATTAACAATAGTACCATAAGCAATATGGGCAGAACTCATAGCCTCTGTATTTAACATATCTATAATAACTTCTGCTGTCTTATCAAGGTCTTCGTAAGTTTCATTACTCTTAACCTCTCTGACAAGTATTATACTCTTCTCGTCAACTGCTGTAATAAAATCCCTTGTTCTTGAAGCAAATAAAGTTCTTATTGTCTCTAATGCATTAGTATCTTTCTCGTGCTTAGTCTCAATAATATACACAACTCTCTTTACATCTGTATCAATATGAAGCTTCTCGGCTCTTGTATACATATCAACCCTTAGAAGATTATCAAGAAGAAGATTCTTTATAAAGTTATCCTTATCAAATCTTTCCTTATAAGCAACTAAAAGATTCTGTATCTGAAATGCTGCAAGCTTTCCTAACATAAATACATCATCAGTTGTTCCCTTAGCCAATATTATATACTCAAGATTGCCATCTTCAACAACCTTAAAGAACTGATATCCATTAACCACCTGACTATCTGCTGGTGAATCTATAAATACAAGTGCATCTGCTGTACATTCAGCAACATTATCAAATGTCTTAGCTACAACCTTGCCCTCTGCATCAATAACACATAAATCAACTCGTGATATTTCTTTTAACCCATCAACGGTTGTCTGTAAAATCTGATTTGAAATCATATTATACTCCATTCCTTCGCATCTTTTTGACATTTACTATATCATTGTAAAGCAAAATGACAAAAAAAAAAAGAGGAAATGTATAGAAATTATACACTTCCTCTAAATTTTATAAAATAATTATATTTAAATAATACAAATATCTAATTATGTATAGTAATTAGTGAGTAATTACCATTTCTGTTTCCTTATCAAATACATGAAGTCTTGCAACATCCATAGCGAATTCAACTTCATCACCTGGACGAGCTGTTGTTCTAGGATTAACCTTAGCTGTACATGTAACATCACCGATTTCATAGTGAAGGTTAACTTCAGCACCAAGTAATTCATATACTCTGATTGTTGACTTAAACTTAGTATCCTGATGAGCAGCGATAAATTCTGGATCATCTTTAACGTCTTCTGGACGGATACCAACTACAACTGTCTTTCCAACATAACCTTCATCGATAAGCTTCTTGCTCTTTTCAGCTGGAAGTTTGATAACAACTTCTTCGCTCATCTTAAGAACTGCCTGTGAACCTTCCTGAGCTACTGTAGCATCGATAAGATTCATCTGAGGTGAACCAATGAAACCAGCAACGAAAATGTTGTTAGGTGTATTGTAAAGGTTCTGAGGTGTATCTACCTGCTGTATAATACCATCCTTAAGAACTACGATTCTTGTACCAAGTGTCATAGCCTCTGTCT
>OGML01000676.1_pt1 | contig 34826 bp, 30 predicted proteins | sample 1572951 | NCBI WGS metagenome assembly OGML01 (sample SAMEA2581883, study PRJEB24529) | metagenome | biome: Human gut stool | place: China | collected 2011 | reverse complement strand
TAAGACATCACGTAGGCATGTATTGAACATTTACTCAGACAACAATGCTTATGCCTTATTCCCATTGAAAAGAGTGGTATACAGGTTCATGCGCATCCAGTTCACCAATACACTTCCTACATCGAAGACGATATTCTTGTATCTACTCATTGCTATCTGATTCTTTAAACATTCACATAGAAAAATTCAGGCTGCTTAGGTTCCGAATACGCTTTCTCGAATTTCCAGCTGACAGCCTTATACAGCAGGCCACCGAAAAGTCGGGCTTGCTCAGGACAGACCACGACACAGCGTCCGCAAGAGATGCATTTCTTTTCGTTGGTCTTGTAGGGTTCCCCCATAGTGATGGCTCCGACAGGGCACATTTTCACACAGGCATGGCAGGATGTACATTTTCCCTTACTTCCTTCTGGATGCAGAGGAATAGGCTTGGTATCACGATAAGGGCGATTTCCATTTACCATCAGTCGGCTGACTGCTGACATCTTTGGTATCTGGAGTAGAAGTTCCCTACTCTTTGAAGCAAAATCATGGAGTTTCTCCATATCATCCGCATTAGGTCTTCCTTCTGCTATCTTGGGAAATATAGAATGCTGGGCTATGACGGCTGCTGCTGAGAGCAACTTGAAGCCGTGGGATTCCATCAGATCCTTCAGTTCTATGAGCGTATCATCATATGCTCTGTTTCCATAGACTGATACGATGATGGCTGGGGTATTGTTTCCAAGAAAACGTCTCAAAGAGCGAACTGCCATTTCCGGGACTCTACCAGCATAGGAAGGTACGCCCACTATCAGCAGATCGCCATCACTTCCCAGCGAGACATCATCCTTCAGCACGTCTGAGGTAATGTCATACTCAATGACAGGCTTCTGAAACTGGGATGCTATCTCACGAACGATACGTTTGGTGGAGAAAGTGGCACTAAAATAGGCCAAATGGATATTCTTCATGTTCATAATGTCTTTGTTTTCTTTTTGTTGGGTGCAAAGTTACTATTTTTAGGCGAAACCAGCGAGTGATTTCTAGAATTTTGTTATCTTTGCAGAAGATTGTGTGTCCTGAGACAGGATGAAGTCTGATATTGGCTATATTTGCTAAATTTCTGTCGTAACTTCTAACGAGATGGTGGCAGCCCCACCGCATTCGGCATGCAGGTGCTGATTGCAAACCACTTTGTGCTGCTCTGATGGAAACAGATGGGTAGTGAACGACAATTGAAAGCCTTCCGTAAGGTTGGTAAGTTATGTGTCAAGGAGATGAACGCAAGTGAACTATTGATGACGCATCGTTAGCAAAGTTAGCAAGTCACATCAGAACTAAGGTCTATTCTTCATCTTGGGATAATGGCAGAGGAAACCTGTTTACTGTCTGCTGGGTGTGCGGTGTAGAGATGGCATGAACTTGACATGGGCTCTTTGGAGGAACAGGAGAAATAGACATGGAATGCTAAGGGAAAATGCTGAGAGCCGTGACACGCAAGGCAGAAAGTACTGATGTCCATGTCTGTGGCGGACTACCTCGTAGTAGTGCTGAAGTTTCTGTAATGGGGATGGAGCGAAGGGGGTAGCGTGCTTAGCCAAATTTAAAGTCCAACTTAAGAAATTGAGGATGAAACAATGAACGAGGCAAAACCTTTTGTAATAGACAAGCGATTGGTGTGGGAAGCTTACCACAAGGTGAAGGAAAACAAGGGCAGTGCGGGTATCGATAAGGTTGACCAGAAGACATTTGACAAAGAAATGTCCAAGAACCTTTATAAGATATGGAATCGCATGAGTTCTGGATGCTACTTTCCCAAAGCGGTAAAGCTGGTAGAAATACCCAAATCCAATGGCGGTACTCGCCCTCTGGGCATACCGACGATTGAATATAGAATAGCGCAGCAGGTAGTAGTATCAGTACTGACTCCCATACTCGAACCTATCTTCAAGGAAGATTCCTACGGCTATCGTCCAGGCAAGGGAGCGAATCAAGCCATAGCCAAGGCTAAGGAGCGCTGTTATGTGACTCCCTGGGTGCTTGATATGGACATAAGTAAGTTCTTTGACACAATCAATCATGAATTGTTGATGAAGGCTATCCGCAAGCATACAGAGGAGAAATGGGTACTTTTATACATTGAGCGGTGGCTCAAGGTTCCCAATCAGACATCGAAAGGTGAAGTGATAGAGCGAACGATGGGAGTTCCCCAAGGTTCTGTGATAGGTCCGGTTTTGGCAAACTTGTTCCTTCATTACGTCTTTGACGAATGGATGTTGCGTAACTATCCAACGATTCCGTTTGAGCGTTATGCAGATGACACCATCTGCCACTGCGTATCGGAGAAGCAAGCCCGGTTCTTGAAAGCTGTTCTAATGAAACGCTTTGAAGAATGTGGATTGAAACTGAATGAGGAGAAGACAAAGATAGTCTATTGTAAGGATAGCAATCGAAGAGGTGACTCGGAGCATACTTCCTTTGACTTTCTAGGCTTTACCTTCAGACCTAGAGGTGCAAGAAACAGAAAGACGGGTCAAAACTTTACTGCTTTTCTCCCTGCAATAAGCAATAAGTCGATGAAGAGGATTAAAGAAGCCGTAAGGGCTTGGAAACTGAATCGTAAGACTTTTGCTTGTCTGCTAGACATAAGCACTGAAGTTGATACGCAGATTAGTGGATGGATGAACTACTTTGTACCCTATCCACGTCTAGATTAATAAAGAATATAAACTAAGAAACAAAAGAGTTAAGTACGAAGAGCCGTGTGATGGGAGACTGTCAAGCACGGTTCCGAGAGAAGGGTGGGTGAAATTCCCTCCACTTACTCGACTGCTGCACTCGGCATCATATTGACGAGGATTTTTGAAATAACAAAGGAACATAAAATGATAGATACAAGACTGAAAGTTTTCAGAAGTGTGGCTACACTCCTGAGTTTCACTAAGGCTGCCAACGAACTGTTCATCAGTCAGCCTGCCATCAGCAAGCACATACAAGAGCTTGAAAAGGAATATGGGGTGCAACTGTTCGACAGAATCGGCAATCGCATCCAGCTCACCCGTGCCGGACAACTTATGCTTGACCATGCCTGCAAGATTATCGATGCCTATCAGAATCTCGATTTCGACATGAAGAAGCTCACAGAGAAATCAGGTGGCGAACTGCGCATCGGAGCCAGTACCACCATCTCACAATATGTTCTCCCCGAACTGATTGCTGAATTCAGGAAACTATACCCCGACATTCGTATTACCCTGCTCAGCGGAAATTCTCATGAGATAGAGGATGCGCTTGCTGCAGGAAGGATAGATCTGGGTATGGTGGAAGGCATCAAGCGGCAGCCCACCTTTAAATACACTCCTTTCATGAAAGATGAGCTGGTGGCGTTCGTACATTGTTCCAATCCCCTAGCCCAGCAAGATGAGATTTCTTTGAATCTTCTCAGGCAGACACCGATTGTACTGCGTGAATTAGGTTCCGGAACCTTGGATGTCATCCAAAAAGCCCTGCAGGAAAACGGCATTGCTCTTTCTGATCTGAACATTGAGATGAATCTGGGAACCACAGAGGGCATCAAGCATTTCGTGGAACATTCCTTAAGCATGGGTATCATCAGCATAAGAGCCATCTACAGGAGTATCTATGAACAAGTATTCAAGGTTTTGGAAATTGAGAATCTGAAGATGGAACGAGAATTTCTATTTGTTGAGAAGAGGGGCGAGACCGCTAAACTCCAGCAGACATTCAAGAGATTTATAACTAAAGATTATAACGTATAGTTATTATGTATATACAACATCTCATGATTTTTCGTACCTTTGCACCCGCTTTTCAAAAGCGAATAACCGACAAAAAAAGAAAAATATGAGATTATCAGAACAAAGGAGCAGTATGCTGCATGGCGTATTGCTCATCGCGCTCTTCGCATGCGCTGCTTTCTACATCGGTGGCATGGACTGTGTGAAAGCTCTTTCGTTTAGCCCCATGGTAGTGGGCATCATCATTGGTATGCTCTATGCCAATAGTTTACGTAACAACCTGCCTGACACCTGGGTACCGGGCATCAAGTTTTGCAGCAAGCGAATCCTCCGCACAGGCATCATCCTTTATGGTTTCAAGCTCACCTTCCAGGATGTGATGGCTGTGGGCTTCTCTGCCATCGTAATGGATGCCATCATCGTATGCGGCACCATCGGTTTGGGAATCCTGGTGGGAAGACTCCTGAAAATTGACCGCAGCATCGCACTGCTCACCGCTTGCGGAAGTGCCATCTGTGGAGCTGCTGCAGTATTGGGTATAGATGGGGCCATTCGTCCGAAGCCTTACAAGACGGCAGTAGCCGTAGCCACCGTAGTCATCTTTGGAACATTATCCATGTTCCTCTACCCTATTCTCTACAGGGCTGGCATCTTTGACCTATCACCAGATATGATGGGACTCTTTACGGGTTCTACCGTTCATGAAGTAGCCCATGTGGTAGGTGCAGCCAATGCCATGGGAGCCGAGGTGAGCAACAATGCCATCATTGTGAAGATGATAAGGGTGATGATGCTGGTACCGGTATTACTGGTGATTGCATGGACCGTTGCAAGGGATGTTGCCAAAAGAGATAATCTGGAAAATGCTGATACCAACAAGCCTAAAATCAGCATTCCATGGTTTGCCATTCTCTTCCTGGTAGTGATCGGATTCAATTCTCTTGATTTGCTTCCGGAAAGCATAGTGGATTGGATTAACCAACTGGACACCTTCCTCCTGACCATGTCCATGGCAGCATTGGGAGCCGAAACAAGCTTTGACAAATTCAAGAAAGCTGGCATTAAGCCTTTCCTCTTGGCTGCCATTCTTTATTGCTGGCTCATTGGAGGTGGATATTGTCTGGTGAAGTTTGCTATTCCTTACTTACAATAATAGTATCACATATATGATACTGTCAAAACTGAATATCCATGTGAAATATTGAACGATTCACATGGATATTTTTATTCGTTAACGTCTTTACTTTCTTCTTCTCCAAGGAATTTCAACCGTAGGCTCGTAAGCTTTCAAGCCTTCATCACCTGTAAAGCTTTCAACTTCATATCCTAAATCTGTATAATATTTTACCACCTCAACAATAGAAGCATCGCCTAAAGCTTGCCCTCCTATAACAGTGATCTTCCACTTCTCTGCCAACTTTTTTAAGTTTTCAGGATTCCACAAACTGCTTTGTTCAGTAAATGCAGCCCATGGTAATTTCTCATCAGCCGAATCGATCATGATTTGAGCAAATTCCTCACCTAATGACATTCTGTCTCCTGAAGAATGAGCTATATGATTTTCTGTCTCAATGATCGTTGCCAGTGGCAGGATAAAGGTTGTTCCTTTCTTCTTTTCTTCCTCTATTTTCTCAGAGACCTTCTCGTATGTAACCAAGGCATTGCTTGGACCACAAGTTTCCTTTCCTGATACTTTGAGCCAAACGTAAAGTACACTCGTATCAATCACCAATACCTTTCTCATTTATTTTATCGTTAACCATCATTCTACCAATTGTTCCTGAAGCCATCAATTTGGTTAGATTCTCTTTTTCTTCCAAGAGATTGACATGACTATCACCGTTCTCATCACGGGTAACATAGCTGACAAACGGAATCATCTTGTTGCCTAACTCATCTAACAAAACTGGATTATGCGTCGTACAGAGCACATCAACCTGGCGCTGTCGTGACAAGTCCTTCAACATATCAACCAACTCCTTAGCACGAGAAGGATGCAAGCCATTATCCACCTCTTCGATAAGCAATAAACTATGAGGTGCAACCGCCAAAAGAGCTACGACAATCGCTATAAAACGAAGCGTACCATCACTCATACCTCTTGCATCAACAGGTTGTTCGGGATTCCAATCCTCATAACAATAAAGCATGGCATCCGACTTAATCAGGCCAACAGGCTCAGATATCACCTTGTTAATATCACGCTCAGAAAGTGGTCGAACATAGCTAGACACCAGTGCTTCCACCTTCTTCTTTTCCTCAGGTGACAATGCACATAAAACGCCAGCTACATTACTACCATCAGACTTCAACTCTTTTGAAATCTTGCAGTAATCACGCATCTTAGCAGGAACAGGATCAAAAATGATGATGCTACTATACTTGCCCAAATTGCGGTGAGTTAATAGACCGTGACCTGAATGTAGCAAAAAATATACTTGATGAAGGTTTAAGAAATATATCGGCAGGAACTGTCGATTACACCGATGGAGAGGGCGTAAGACTTGCTTGCAAGCATTCCTTGATGAAGTCGGAATCCTACAAGTCTTTAGCTTGTGGGTAGTTCAATTAATGTTAGCGGATAATAGTATCCGTTTTCAGCCTGTAAAAGTACAAAAATAAGATACTACGTCACAAATTACTCAATAATTTGCCACAAAAGTACAAAGTTTCAGTGCATCCTATCTGCACAGTACTAAAAAAGCCACCAGTTTTACTGATGGCTCACCGATTTAAGAAATAAACTAATCAATTTACTATCCGTTGTATTCCAAACATTATGATTGTTCTAAATACTACAACTCCATCCTGTACCATATAAATGCCTGTTATGAACCAGGTACTGATGAAGCTATCAGAACTTCCTTGCCAGTTTCTCTGCCTCTACCGGCTTATTGGTAGTAATGAAATCAACATTCATTTCAATGAGCTTCTTGATGATAACATCATCATCAGAAGTCCATCCATTTACCTTCAATCCCAATTCATGAGCTTCTTTAATCCACTCAGGATGCTTGAAAAGTATCTTATAACTATAATCAATACCTTGATAACCAAGTTTCTTCACTTCAGCTGGTGTATAATTGCCATTAACATAATAAATAACAGCATTAGAATCCAACTGACGAACCAATGCACAAGCTGCAGAACTGAAAGAGATATACTCCACCTGTTTGGTCAAGCCCATACGATTCACCATCTCCACCGTTTTGCGAGTAAGACGATCTTCGTCGCACTGTAAAGGTTGTCTTTTGATTTCAAGAATCAGTTTTATTGCAGGATGATTCTTCAACTCATTTAAATATTGCTCTAAGGTTGATACTTCTTCTCCATTTTTTAGAAGTTGTATTTTCAAATCAGCATACTTTGAATCAGCAATGATCAAATCATTGATTTTCGGGTCATGGTTGACAATGATAACACTGTCAGCAGTGATATGCACATCACATTCAGAACCGTAAACCTTGGCATCTGCAGCCTTACGCAAAGAAGCTATCGAGTTTTGGGCCGAACCTTTCGTATCCCAATACCCACGATGTGCTATTATCTGAGTCTTAACTTTTGGATTTGAAATCAGAACAGTTTGTTCATATTTCTCTCCAAAACGATTGGTGAATACCACCGTAATACTCTTGGCATCAGAAGAAGGCAAGGCTCTAAACAGATGCCCGGTAGCAGTAAGACCTTCCTTATGTCCTTTGCTCGCAGCATAGGCTTCATCTACATCAACAAACTTCTCCATCTCACCCATGGCTTGTCCGTCCTGCAGCCATTCAACCTTGCAGCTTGGATCCCAATCCCAAACATTTACCACTACATATTGAGGCTGACTCAACATATTACCTTTACCATAAACACGCATCTGATAATCAATGCTATGACCTGTGGATTTATAATGCCATTTCAGCTGATTCCCATCCACATCCATCACCAGATAACCATTAGGCGCTCCACAGCGATTAACCTGACTCTTCCACCAGGCACCACAGGCGGCACCAATATTGTGTTCCAAAAGTTGAGCATCCATGACATTGTTCTGGAAATAATGAGTATGACCAGTCAAGACATGTACCTGATAATCCTTTAGGGCATCGGCCAACTCCTCTGCATTGCGAACATTGCCCTCACCCTCTGTGCTATTCCAAACAGCCGCATGCATATTGAGGAAGACCAAAGAGCCCTTCGGTACAAAACTCAAATCATGCTTCAGCCAGTCTAAATCAGCATCCGTAATAGCTTCTATATACTTCTTGTGACCCACGTAATTTATATTCTTCAACGTAACTACGTGTACTTTACCTATGTTGTAGGAATAATTGACAGGTCCGAAAAAACGGTGATAATATTGCTCTCCATATACAGGTGTACCAAGTGTCATATTATGCAAATCCTGATAACGCTTGTCGAAATCATGATTGCCTATACATTGGAAGGTAGTCATTTTGATGCCATCAAATGAGGCGGCATATTCACCATACAGGTTCATACTGTCAAATACTAAATCTCCCAAGGTATTGGCCACTACCTCTCTCTCTCGGCTCAGGGTATCCACATAGCCCTTCAAATCGCGGATAGATTCCTGCTTCCAACGCTTCATGTCATGCTCATTCTTTACCTGAGGATCAGAGATGGCAATATAATAAAACTTATCAGATAACTTTTTCCTCTTCTCCAAAATGAAATCATGTCGGCTGTGATCTTTTACAAGTTCATCCACGCGAACGTAAAAGCCTTTAGCAAGGCTCTTCTGGCAGGGAAGCACATAGGATGAAGGAGTGGATATACTGACGAACTTGCAGACATTGGTATCAGTAGGCAATGTCCATTCTCCAAGAGAATTGGTTTGCACAAAACTTCGGCCATTGTTTACAACCACCCCGGCAATCCCCTTACCCTTGATGTCTTTTACCTTACCGGAAAAAACAAAAGAAGAAGCTTGTTGGGCAGCCATACCCAATGGCATGGCCCCAATAGACGCTAACAACAGAATTTTACTCAGATTTTTATTCATCACGCTAAAAACTAAACATTTATCAATTTAATATGGTCAAAGAAAGCCAAAGCCTCTTCTGCAGTATTGGCATCACCGGCAGCCTCCTCCAAGGCTGCAGTATCACTCTCCAGGCAGATGATGTTGGCACAATCCAGTACATGACTCATGATTCGAATTGCCTCCTCTTTGGTCATATGCTGCGACTTATAGCTCTTCTTTACATATTTGTTCACACGCTCCACGGCCTTGAAGACAGCCGGCTTTCTAAATTCTGTTCCTGAAGAACTCAACCCCACCTCTACCTCATAGGTGTGGGTATAGTTACAGAGGAAAGTATTCCATTTCTTGGTAATCTCACCACCTAAGAAATGCTCTTCATCAAAAGCTGGCTTGACATTGGGAATCTCCCCACCATATACTTCGAGCGTAAACTCTTTCTTGTCCTGTGCAGCCATGTGGGCAATAGTACCCATCAGAAGCGCTGCAATCAAAAATAGTCTTACTTTCATTTTTTCAATCCTTTCATTAAACATCTAATCAATTATAATTCTGGTCTCTTCTGCCAGATCAGTCGGGTATTGAAATCATCACCACCCATCGATTTCACTGCCTCCAAATAATGTTCACGATTCATACGTTGCAAGATAGCTGGGTATTTGAAACGATATGGCATATGCAATGAAGCATCTACACCAGGACCTTTCGGTACATCAGGATAACCGGTACGATTATACTCAAACCATTGCTGGAAATCAATGAAGAAGAGTGCATAGAACTTCTGTTCCATGATGCGGCGAAGCGTTCCATCATACGCTGCCTTCCCGTTATCAAAATACCCGTCAGGAACCTCAACTCCCCATTGCGTAATAGCTGCAGCAACAGCTTTTTCATAGAGCAGCTTGGCATCATCAGAGATAAGACCGCGTTGTGCCAACTCTGCCTTGATGAAGAGTACCTCTGCATAGGTGAGACACTGTATATCCTGTGGCGCTGTGGCCAGATTTGCCGCATTTGGAGAAGAAGCAGTAAATGTAGGCTCCACATCATAACCACTAGGCAAACCGATAAAGGAAGTAACCTCTTGACCGGTTTGAGGATCCTTATTGGTAGCCTGAGTTGCAAACACTTCCAGACGAGGATCCTTCCAATCCTGAAGACGATCGATGAAAAATGCAGAAAGTGACTTGTAGGCAGAAAGGTCTGATGGACGTGTCATTGGAGCTTCATCAGGAGCAATTCCTGAGATACGTACCTTAGCATTGTCATCATTCGATTCAAAAACCGGATAAGTAGTAGGATCTGCCAACATCTTCTTCAACTCTGCCTTGGCCAAATCACCCAATTCCTTGGAATCTATGACACGCAGCAAAGCGCGCAAACGCAAGGAGTTGGTAAACTTCTTCCATTTCAGGATGCCCTGCAAGTCAGAACCGCTGCTGCAATACATCTTGTCACCATTGGTATTGAACTGCAAACCTTTTTTGAGATTATATATGCTGTTCGCCACATCCAAGCTGTCGATGATAAACCTGTAGACATCAGTCTGAGACTCAAACTTTGGATAGTAGAGCTGTTCCTCACCACGGCATGATTCTTGTACAGGAATATCACCGAAGGCATCTGTCGTGTTCTCAAATATCCAGCATCTGAGGGTCAATGCAATTGCCTGATAGTTCGGATCTCCCACTTTCACGGCTTCGTCATAGATGGCCTTGGCATTGGTATTCCATTTGTAATAATTGGTCCAGACGCCATCACCTGCCGTATCACTGATGTTGAACCAGCCCACACCGCTGGTGGAGTTTGTTGTTACAAGGCACTGCATCAACTGGAAGGTCCAGCTATTGTATCGGGTCCAGGTGTAAGTGCCCATACCATAAATGAGAGGATCCAAAAAACTTCCAGCATTAGCAGTATTCATACGGGTTGGATCCACATTGGTATCGTCCATTGATTCGCATGCCGAGGTCATCAGCATGAAAGGAACGGTCATCAGCGTCATTATATTTCTAAAAATCTTTTTCATCGATTCTTTCTTTTTTTGTTCATTACATTTTATTCTTAACTAGAAATCAACTTTGAGATTAACACCCCAGGAACGACTGGTAGGAAGAGTACCCACCTCTACACCTGGTACAAATGTATTGCCATCAAGTGAGGTTGTCTCCGGGTCATACATTGGATAACTGGTAATGCAAAGCAGATTGCGCCCATATATACCCACTGAAGCATTGTTGATGAAAGTATTCTTCAACCAAGATTTTGGCAACTGATAATCCAGACGAACCTCGCGAAGCTTGAGATAAGTGGTACTGAAAGTATTGGTTTCCACATTACCAATGCGGTAATACTCCTTATAATATGACTCCAGGGTGACAAGTTTCTGATTCGGACTATAAGTACCATCTCCGTTATCAACCACACCCGGTGCTATGCAATACACACCAGCTACAGGAGTAATCTTCTGCTTTTCAAAGAGCTTCAGAACATCAGGGTCCGCAATATCCAGGTAGAGACTGGTTCCAGGCTTTCTACCATTCAAGGTCTCAGCCAGGTGACCCTGTTCGCACATCTTGTGATGTGACTGAGAATAGGTCTTACCTCCAACCTTTCCATCCCATTGCATGGAGAATGACCAGTTCTTGAAGCGCAAAGAGGTATTGAACGCACCCTCCCAGTCTGGTAAGGCACATGCCACATATTCAATCTCAGAAGGACGAGCAGGCAAACCGGCAGAAGTGATAATCACCTCACCCTTAGCATTACGCTTGAGTTTGTAGCCCCAGATATCTCCCGTGGTTCCACCTTTAGTGCCGATGATACTTACATTGCCACTCACATAAGAACCGAGAATCTGACGCTCATCAGCAAATTCAGAAAGTGATTCTATCTTGTTCTTATTGGTTGACCAGGTAGCGGTCATATCCCACTGCCAATCTCTATTCCTGATAGGAGTACCACGGAGTACGATCTCCACACCTCTGTTGCTGACACATCCCGAATTGATGGTACCCTTGGTGTATCCAGTAGTAGGATCAAAGGGAGCATTGAGAATCTGATTCTTGGTGCGATTATAATAATAGGTTACATCCAATCCCAAACGGCTGCCAAATGCTTTGAAATCCAATCCTCCTTCCCAGTTGGTAGACATCTCGGGCTTGAAGTCGGCATTATAAAGTGTACCTGGCTTAACCAAAGAACCCGAGAAATCACTAGTTGTATAGTAAGGTGATGTCTTGTAAGGCTGAGTATCATTACCCACCTGTGCCCAAGAAGCGCGCACTTTCAGCAGATTCACCCACTTTGGCATTTTCATCATGCTATTCAACACACCACTCAGACTCACAGAAGGATAGAAGAAAGAACGATTCTTGCGCGGCAAGGTAGATGACCAGTCATTGCGCCCTGTTATATCCAGGAACAACATCTCCTGATAAGCCAGATTAGCCATGAAATAAAGCGAGTTCACACGCTTCTTGCGAATAGTGGTACCAACCAATGGATTTGAAACTCCATTGGCCAAACTATATACACCAGGCGTATTCAACCCGGTAACAGAAGCTGACAACAAATCATAATACGACTGCATCATGTTACCACCCGCTGAAGCATTCACGTTGAGTCCGTTCTCGAAACTGTTATGGTAAGATAAAAGTACATCAGAGTTAACCTCATAGTCAAAGATGTTCTGCTTCTTGAAGAAACCGGTAGGGAAAGCCTTGTCATCCCATGGTCTGTGCTGCTCCTGCTGCTGAGCCGTAGCTTGTAAACCAGAACGCAATTGCAAATCAAGGAAACGATTGATGGTAAAATTGGCAGAAATATTACCATTGAAACTATGCTTCTTTGCAGGGTTGGTTGCCTCGTAAAGCAAAACATACGGATTAGGCAGATAACTGGAGAATGGACGTATCTGCTTGATATTCTCCTTACCCTTGTACCACATTGGCTTAAACCAATCGAGGTTGAAGTTAGGATTCATGAATATCAGGAAATAGCTTAAGGAGTTAGAGTTATAGGTAAGCTGAGGAGTATTCTCCACATCTCTGTAAGTATAACTCATACGTGCATTGATCTTCACACGCTTGGAAATCTGTTGTGATCCGGCGAAAGCTGCAGTCAAGCGCTGATAGCCAGAGTTAGGCAAAATCCATTCACTCTTACTATGAGTCAAAGAGATACGCATATTGCCTGTACCGTTATTACCAGTCAAGGCCAGGGAGTTGGTCATCGTATGCCCCGTTTGGAACAATCCGGAGTGATTGTCTTTATAGGCTCTCCAAGGAGTGGCCACATCAGCACGACCTTCTTTCTCCGGGTCATATTGATAGAACATCTGGCCATCAAACTTCGCACCAAAAGCTGAGCTTGTACCACTGGTGCTAGCCAAACCATCATCACCTGCACCATAGGAGTAATAAGGTTGTCCAGCCCACTCTGTCCCCTTAGAACCGATGTTCTTGGCTACACCCTGTCCGAATTCATACTGATAATCAGGAAAGTGAGCAGCCTGTTCCCAGGAATTATTGAAATTATAACTGATACCTAATCCCTTCTTGGCTTTCTTACCAGACTTGGTGGTAACCATAATGACACCATTAGCAGCTCTTGAACCATAGAGAGCAGAGGCAGACGCTCCCTTCAATACCTGAATGCTCTCAATGTCATCCGGATTTAAATCAGAGAATCCATTACCAAAGTCAATCGAACCTTCGGAGTTGCCACCGGCACCATAAGAGCCACCAGGATTATTCATAGGGCTGGAAAGTGGCACACCATCCACAACGATAAGTGCGCCATTTCCGTCCATATTCATGGAAACGTTGCCACGAAGATTAATCTGGGTTGATGACAGGGGACCACCGGCTGAAATGACATTCAAACCTGCCACCTGTCCCTGCAAAGCTTGAGACCAGTTGGCAGGCATCGTTGCCGTAATTTCAGAACCAGATACGGTTTGGGTAGCATATCCGAGACTTTTTTCCTCACGCTTGATACCCAAAGCGGTAACCACTACATTATTCAGTTCTATAGGATCGTCGCTGAACTTCGACTTCTGTATTTTTTTACCATTTACAGAACTTTTCTTTTCAATAGTCTTGCTGCTATCCTGTGCAACTTGACCATACATGCTTCCTGCAGTACAGCATAATGTGAGCGCGAAGAAACAATGCTTCATACGTTGCTTTTTCATTTACTACCTTTTTATAGAGAATTCATAACTAACAATTTCTGGTGCAAAGGTAGGACTATGATATTACGTATTGAGGTCAATGAGGATACATTCTATTTACTTTCTTGTTGCCAAAGAATTACAAACAAAGCTAACTTCCACATATACAACTGATTGCAAAAATTTGGAGCAAACTAAAGACAACAGTTTGCAAAACTCAGCCAAAGGAAGAATGCTTTGATGCCTTTACTCCATTACCTGTTGCTGTCTTCCTCTAACCTGTGATACCGTTCATATACATCAAGAGCATACTCCTGCCTGAGCAGTTCACCCCGATGAAGCCCTTCAACCACCTCTGCCGTAAGTCCACAATCACTGAAATCAACAAAATAAGTACAAAGCAACTTGTTGATGATAGGAATGAGATCCTTTGCTCCTAAGCTGCAAGCTAAATCAATGGCCGCAGCCACCACGTAACCATCACAACAGTCAGCGGTTTCCAATCTGCCATCATAGAAGACGAGCATGTCCTTCACCCACGCTGTCGCCTGTTCCTTCAAGGCAGGATTCTTTTCAACATAAAACTCCACATATTCATAAACGTTCATGCGGCAGTAATGGTCAAGCTTTGGCGTTTTCAGGAATTTCGTGAATTCAGAGAAAGGATCCGGATTCAACTTGTAGAGGGTTGGGGCAAAGAGATAATTGGTCGCCAGCCAGCTCAACTGATCTAAGAAATCACTTTCAAACTTCAATACATCCATCAGAAGACGGAAAGATTCCATGTTACCCACCTCTGCAAGAAGGATGATGCTATGACGTATGGCAGCAAACAGTTCCCCTGTCGCTTTCAAATGCTGGTATTTGCCCAAGCCATACCTGATTATGTTCTCCAAGTCCTGACGCAACTCCTCATGATCTATAGTCAGCAAGAGATCGATGATGTGATCCGGCAGGATCCATTTATAGGCATGAAAAGTCAGATACGACATCACTTTGGGATGCAGCAGCTTGATATGAGTTGGATATGATGGCAATTCGTAGCCATACACTTCCTCATGGATTTCATATTCACAACCCTGAAATTCCTCTTCATGCCAATCCCATCCACCAATATATGCCGTACTATCTCCTACTCGGAACTTGAAGTTTCTGCCAAGATGTTCCTGCATGGTAGAAAGATAACAAGATACCTCCAACCTGTCTTCTGCAAGCAGATAATGCATACCATTCAAGCCCCATTGATATTCAATGAGAGGAACGTTTTCATCATCTTCTTCCAGGATATATTGAGTAATGTCCCATGCATCAACAGGTTCAATGCCGGCTTCCTCAGCAAATTCAATGGAACCATAGATCAGATTGTGAGCCACCTCATATGGTATCTCCACCATCCTGTCATTCTCTTTATCCGAGTAGTACTCAACAATTTCTGCCAACTTTCTGGGTGATACGTTGAAGAAATATCTGGTTCCTATCAGACCCCTGCACAACTTGTCGATGCAGAAATCCGCACATGTTACAGTTCCCTTTGGGTGAATACGTGTCACGATGACCATAATTTCATCGGCATCTTTCCAGTTGGCATAAGTATAGCATTTGCCAAGAGGAAGCATACGGGCTTTCTCCTTGATATATTTCTCCGGACTCATCGGCTGAGCACCGGATTTATTGTTCTTTTTCCCCATTCGTTTTAAATTTATCTTATCTATCAATTTTTCCAGTAAACAAAAGTATTGAACACCTGTCGGCGGGAAGCCTAAACTTCTCTCATTTGAACATAAAGGAAAAACATCTGATCAGGAATAGAACGTTAGTTTACCTTATGTCAAATCCTAGAGACTATTATCAATGAAAGAATCCAATTCTTTACACTGCTTATAGTACGTATACACTTCCTTTATAGAACAAATTTTTGACATCATATATTTATTACATAGCACTTCGAGAGAAGAAGATGTTGAGCCAATGCCATCAAATTACAGGAATTGTATCAGGCAGGAAAGAAATGGGGCGTGAAGGTAGATGGTAAAGTTATCGTGCCACCCCTCTACTGCAGTATAGCGCAACCTGTTGGTGCCTATTGCGCCTTTGAACAGATACCCAAACATTGGGGTGTTATGACAGTAAAAGGCAAGGTGATTGCTGATGCCAAATATGAGAAGGTGGAGATTCGTGACAATGGAATCGCCGTGGTAACAGGCATCACGGGAAAAACACAGACAAACTTTTAAAGGTAAAAGAGTAAAAAAAGTAAAAGGGTAAAAAGGATTTTTGCTTTTTGAAATGACAATGAAGAAGATCAATGCTGTAAGCATGCAATAAAGCAATAGACAAATAGCGCAATACCTATATAGATATAAAAGTTAAGGGCGCTCTATCCTTTAGGAAGGAGCGCCCTTTTCTTATCATCTGACAGGAATCCCTATCTTGTTACACACATATCAATGCGAGAAAAATGATATATATAAATTATTGCCACAAAAACAACATATCCGATAGCAAAATGTCATTTTTAAGGCTAAAAACAAGTGGTTGACCCATATCAAGAAAGACATATTGCAATGATATTTCTCGGCAAAAGATGCCGTTATTCGATAAAAAAGTGTTAACTTTGCACTCGCATTTAAGGAATAACAAATAATAAATTTTAAAAAGGTTAATAATTATGATGACTATTTTTACAATGGCTTTCGCCGCAGTTATGTTTTCAGGTATGGTTCTTTGCATGGGCATGTTCTTGAAACACGTAGTAGACTCAATTCCAGAAATGGCTAACATGAGCCATTCTGTTAGCTTGAGCAAGTAAGAATAGAACACTACGATATACATAATATATATATATATATGAATCACTTTAGAAATAGAGAGAGATTTATATAACGATGAGGGTGTGTCATAAGTCTGGATAATAGTTGGTGTATAACAGTTGGCTACCGCATGCACAACAGGTGTTGTGCATGCGCATATCAGCTGTTATGCAAGCGCACAACAGCTGTTGTGCGATCGAAGATACTGACTGTCTCAACAACATATCCTATCTCTTCCAACAACATATCCTATCTCTTTCAGCGTCATATCCTATCTCTTTCAACAAATAGAAGAGGGTGAATCATAAACTTATGACACATCCTCATCTTGCTTAATATTCCATCGAGAAGGTGATACCTCTTCGCAGACATTTTACTTAAATGCCTGAATATACTGCTTTAAAGCATCACGTAATATCTCTTCACAACTCTTTTTTGTCTTAATCTTAGTTCATAGTCTTCATCAGACAAATAAGTCTGAACACCATGCATAGTGGCTCTTTTCTCTGCAAGAGACATCTTCTGTTTCTTAACAGCAGTATGCTGTAGCGGTACTGATGGCATGGATTGAAAAACAGGTTTAAAAAACATGAAGTTTTAGCAGTAAAGTTTAAATTAATTATCCATTGTTGTCAATTTTGCAGAATCTTTAGTCAAAATTGGCAAAAACTGTCTACTCCAAATCTACAAACCGGGTTGGCACGTAACTTGCTCCTACATAGAGTGAAAGCCGAAGCCGAAAGGGCAAGGGGAACGACAAGAACCCTAAGTAATGACAGTTGAGGGTTTCTAGAAATCCTTGAGCCTCGTAAGCCGAAGCAATCGTTATTAAAAAGGATAAATTAAAAACAATGAGAAATCCCGACTGAGCCGGAAGGCGAAGAGAGGACGAGAAAAATAGAATTTGGAGGTTTTACATTATGTTGTTAGCTCGTAGAAATAACAGTGTTTCAAATTGGTTGAACAGTTGGTTTAATGACAACTTCTTTGATACAGGCTTGATGCCACACATGAACGCAACAGCTCCTGCAGTCAACGTCAAGGAAAGTGCTACAGCTTATACGATGGAGGTTGCAGTTCCTGGTTTGAAGAAAGATATGGTCAAGATGAACATCGATAAGGATGGCTATCTGAATGTATCCATCGAGAACAAGGATGAGAAGAAGGAGGAGAAGAAGGAAGAGCATTACTTGCGTCGTGAGTTCTCTTACAGCAGCTACTCTCAGAGTTATGCTTTGCCAGAGGATGCTGATCAGGAGAAGATTTCCGCTGAGGTCAGTGACGGTGTCTTGAAGATTGAGATTCCTAAGATAGCCAAGGAGGAGAAGAAAGACGATGTTAAGCACATTGAGGTTAAGTAATCTTTCTTGAAGTGCTATGCAGCTTTCAAGATACATTCATTGCATCGAGAAAATAATTAAAATTGGGGGCTAGTCCTGATCATGGGGCTAGCCCTTTTTTGAATATATGAATTTAATTTTGGAAAGGATCAAGGATGATTAGAATATTTATTTCACTTGTTTTCTGTCTGATGTCTGCCTTTGCCTGTGCGCAGTCAAACCAGTCAGATAATATGTATCAATGGGGGAAAAACAAGGCCAGCGAGCAGTTGGTCAATGGTCTGAAGTCACGTCAGAAAACTCTCTGGAAAGAACAGCGCGATTTGCAAAACCGGATAGATAGTGTATATTGGGATGAAGCATTGGACGCTATTAAGGATACAACCTTTACTTTGGAAGCCGACAAGGTAGTTTTCCCGTATGGTCAGATTGCTTATGTTAATTCCAACACCAATTTCGTTTCCGTCAATAAGGACGATGCTGTTGTGCAGGTTGCCTTCAATGTACCCTTCTCCGGACCTAATGGCATTGGTGGAGTTACGGTTCAGGGAAGCGTAAGTGGATACAAAATTCAAACAGACAAGAAAGGGACTACACAAGTAAGTATGAGTGTTACTGGTATTGGTATCTCTGCCCAAATCTGGATTACCATGTATAAGGGAAGTCATGAAGCCAGTGTGGAAATTCTGCCTAACTTCAACTCTCGTAGGCTCACCCTTAATGGAGTCATACTACCTCTTCACAAGAGTACTGTATTTCAAGGGCGAACATTATAACAAAGAAGCCTGCTGACAATTATAGCCAGCAGGCTTTTTGCTTTCTTCGTCTTTCTGTCCCCAAAACTATGATTTCATGTCCAAAACTCTTCTTCGCCAGTGGGTTGCATCTTGCCCCCGCACTTTGGGCAAGTATGCATATCCCACCTGTGAATCCTGTCGGAACCACATCTTAGATATAGCCTTCCTACAAGAGAATTAAAATTAGGTGCAGCATCACCAATTACTCCACCCACCACAAGAGGTACTATGTTTCTGCAGTCTGGACAAGACATGGCTTCGATATGCTGTCCCATGAAGCTGGTGGACATACTTGTTTCTCTTGCTGGTATCTATAGCTTTACCTTCCTTGTCATGACTATTGAATATTTTGGCAAATACGAAATCAACTGCTCCATGCTATTTTCGATACTCTCAATAGTCGGTATATCTTTGTAGGCAAGGTCAGGAAGTTCTTTTGCATAGACGTTGCTTAACACTGACCATACATTATGCAGGTCACTGATGATAGGAGAATCCATAATGTCTTTGTTTTGCCATCCTTCGGGCTTGTCAAATCTTTGTTGGTCTTGTGCAAACAAGTTGCTGAAGTCCAATTTGAAAGCGTCACTTTTCAAATAGTCCTGTGTCTCAGCATCATTCAAGAGAAAATGCAAATCATAGAAATGACGTATCTTGGCTGTCAACTCCGACATGTAGTTGTCGGCCAAGGAACACCGAAGTAATGACACCAATTTTTCTGTCAATGTCCTACGCCTGTCGAGAACATTCACCTCGAAAGGTTGCATATCATATTCCTCTATCAAGTTCTCGTTGCCTGTCTTTTGCAAGAACTCGGTCAAGAAGCTTTGCAGTTTACATTTCTGAAAAGGATATGGATTGGCAAATGAATTGATTTCGACAAGCAACTGTCCTGCTTTGATAGCACCTACTTGTAATGTATCAATGGCTCGTGGATAAGAATAGTATGCCTTGTGATAGTGAGACCCCTTGCTCGTAAAACCAGGCATATCCATTTCCTGCAGACCTTTCGTCATGCTTTTGGCTGTTCTCTTGATCAGCATCTTCAATTGGTTGCCGCTGAGCGTCCATGCCTCAGAGATAGCAATATCTATGTCTTCTGAGAATCTACTACCGATACCATATGCTTTTGTAAGACTTGTTCCTCCTTTGAAAATGGCACGGTTATCCTTGTCGTTCGCAGCCATCAAAGACAACGATCGACAAATCCAATAGTCTTTCTCTATAAAGATACTCTTAATGCCGAGTCCTCCATCTTCTACAGGTTGCGATGCTGCTTGCAATGCATCAGAGAACAAATCCCTGTTTTCATGTAATCTCATATGATGTTCCAGTTTTTTTTGTTTGATAATACTTTGTCGGAGACTGGCAACTTGTAGCTGGTCACTCCATTCAATGTTTTACTGATGGTTTCCGTTTCAAGCCCCATGTTCTCGTAGATGGCTCCAAGCAAAGCTCTTACATAAGATGTGTATGCCAAGGATAGTTCTGCCAATTCTTGCTTCTGTTCCATTGAAAGAGCATTGATTGCTTTGCAAATATTCGTCACACATTCATCTGGTGAAGTGGCAGGAATGTCCTTTATAAGGCGCAGAGCATCCAATATTCTAAGTAGTGGAATATTGCTTGATGTTATGGCGTTCTCTTGTAACAAGAAAGATATTTTCACGCCATTCCTTGTGATAGGTCTCCGATATTTATTTGTGCCGACAAGGATGGATGAGCTTATCTGTGTAGTCAACCCCAGGGATGCAAATGCGGCAGTTCCGGTAATGTAGCCTACAATCTTGCCATTTTGCTCCAGAAAGTCTTTTACAAGTTCAGAATCTGCAGGTTTCAGATTTCCAAAAATGGTCTTCTTCGGAATATAGTATTTTCCCTTTGCTATCTTTTGCAGTTCGCCTTGGTGCACAAGACGGTTGAGAGCTTTGGCAAGTGCCGGCTGATACCGCATCTCCACCCCAAAATCTCTTGTTGTCAATACGACCCCTGCAGGGGTCGATGACAATTTTTCCTTTATCAGACTTGCTATAACCATGTTTATCTCCTATTTTCGAGTGCAAAGTTAATAAAAGTCTTGTTTTTTACGCAATAAACTTGACTTTTATATATTTCTTTAACTATTTTCATGCTATAATCCATTCCATATCCTTTCATCCTCCCTTGTTTTTCCATAGCAAATTTAGCCCACATTGCAGGTTTTCGAAAAAACTTATTGCCCTTACGCATATTTGTGCAAATTACACTTATAATCATGTGCTTTATGATGTGTTACGCAAACAGATTGCATAAAGCGTGCAATCGTTTGCACAAAGAAATGTAACCTTTTTGAAACTTTTTCTTGCTTCATATTGGATTTCCTCTTAAATTTGCAGCCGAAAATAGATACCAACTAACAAACGAAGGCTAAGTTTAATATAAACGAAACCAAATATAAAAGTAAAGATATGATGAAGCAAACATTCATAAAATCAGCTATGTTGCTGCTGCTGATCCTTTCAATGGCAACGACGCGAGCGCAGGAGGTCGCTCTGAAGACCAACTTACTGGGATGGGCTTCCACATCTGCCAACGCCGGCATCGAAATCGGCACGGGCAAGAAAACAACCTTCCAACTCTTCGGCACTCTGAACCCCTGGAAGTTCTCGGGCGACAAGAAGATGAGATTCTGGAATGTTATGCCAGAATACAGATGGTACACCTGCCAGAAGTTTGGAGGCCATTTCTTCGGAATCCATGCCCTAGGCGGTGAATACAACATTAAAAACATTGACATGCCCTTCGGCATCCTGCCGAAAACTCTGGAGGGCAGGCACTATGAAGGCTGGTATGTTGGTGGAGGCCTCACCTACGGCTATCAGTGGTTGCTTAATAAGCACCTCAATTTCGAAGGGTCTATCGGTTTGGGATATGCCTACAGTCCTTACAAGCTTTACGGACGATGCGAAAAATGTCTCGACAAAGACCACCGCAACTATGTGGGCCCTACAAAAGCCGCACTATCTCTCATATACGTGTTCTAAGAATTTAATTTAACTGTGGTTTTAAACTGACAATAAAAACACGTAATAACTAGACAGAATACAAAAAAAATTTTAGGGAAATTATAATATGGATAAGATGAAGCTTTATGCGGTCATTTCGCCCCTCTGCATGCTCTTCTCTCAGGGCATCATGCCTGCTCAGGCTCAACAGCTGGCAGGGGGTAAGGTTCAGGTAGAAAGTGTTTTAGCACGCAAGAACGGCAACCGGATGGACGTTGCCTTCCGTATGAATCTGAACGAATTGAAGATGAAATCAGAGCAGCAGATTGTTTTCACACCAGTAATGGTAGGAACTGATTCTATCGCTCTCAACCCTATCATCATCCAGGGTAGAAACCAGGCTGTAAGATACCGCCGACTTGCCGACAGCAAGAAGAATCCGCATGCACAGGTTCTTACCCGCAAGAACAAGACCAGTCAGCAGGTTTACTTCGCCCAGTCTGTTCCTTATCAGAAATGGATGAAGAAGTTCAAACTCTCGGTGAAAGAAGATCTCTGCGGATGCGGCAACCTGATAGAACAGGACAATACGCCGATTGCGGATATCGACCGTACACCGAAGATTACGAAGGATTTCTTTGTGCAGCCGAAGGCGGAAGCCAAGAAGGTGAGAGCCGAAAAGGGTGAAGCCTATCTCAGCTTTGTGGTTAACAAGAGTTATATTCTTGCCAACTTCCGTGAGAATGCTACTGAGCTGAAGAAGATTACTTCCACCATCGACCTGGTGAAGAACGACAAGAACGTTGAAATCACAGATATTGATATCCATGGTTTTGCTTCGCCTGATGGTTCGTATGCCAACAACAAGCGCCTTGCCAACGAGCGTGCAGCTGCCCTCCGTAAATATGTGAGCAGCCTCTACACCTTAAACTGCAAGCTCTTTACCTATCAGGCTACACCGGAAGACTGGGAAGGATTCAAGAAGAAGATCCAGGCTAGTCATCTGGCTGATAAGGAAGCAATTCTCGAGATAGCTAACTCCTCGCTGGCTCCCGACGATAAGGACCTGAAGATCAGAAAGCTCCATCCGGCAAGTTACCGCTACATTCTGGATCATATCTATCCTCGTCTCCGTCATAGCGACTATACAGTAACTTACACGGTTCGTCCGTTCAGCATCGAAGAGGCCAAGGAGATATTGAAGACCAAACCACAGCAGCTTTCTCTGCAGGAGATGTTCCTGGTGGCACAGACTTACGAGCCGGGTTCGCCAGAGTTTAACGAGGTATTCGACATCGCCGTCCGCCTCTTCCCAGATGATGAGACAGCGAATCTCAATGCCGCCTGCACCGATTTGCAGAAAGGTGATCTTACTTCTGCCGAAAAGCATCTTGCCAAGGCAGGCAACTCGAAAGAGGCAGAGCGTGTAAGAGATGTCTTCAAGCAGATAAAGGAATTGGAATAACAGAAAATTAGAGAATAACGATTATAAACAAGCTTAACTTTCAAAAATTATGAAGATTAAACATTTATTTGGCTTGGCTGTCATCGCAGCTATGACAGCAAGCTGTTCAAGCAATGAGGACCTGGGAACCGCAGGTCCAGGTACTGGTACTAATGAAGCAGGTGTTGGTTATGCTACTTTCACCATCAACTTGCCTTCTACAAACGGCACTCGTGCAGGCGGTGCTCCTACTTATGATCAAGGTACAGCTAAAGAGTATGATGTAAACGATGTTACTTTGCTTATCTTCCAGAAGGCTGGTGCATCTGAAGACGAATACACATTCGTAGAAAGAGCTGATTTGGGTAATATGGCTCCTTGGAAGACAGAAGGAGCTGATGGCATTACTGCGTCAGCTACTATTACTGCAAAATTAAATAATGTTGCACTTACAAGTGAAGGTTCAACAAGTAACTATTATGCTTTAGCTATTCTTAATAATAAGAATTCAGCAGGTGAAGATAAGATAACTTTACCAACTTCATCAACTACTTCATCATCTACTCCACCCGTAACGTACGGTAGCTGGAATGCAGCTAGTAACGCCGATGAAACAAAATTTAAAGATAACACAAAGGGTTTCTATATGGCAAATGCACCTGTATTTGTCGCAGGTGGAGAACCAACTACTCTTGTAAATATTGATAAGGTATATGCAACAAAGCAGAAAGCAGAAACCAATGCGGCTACAACTATTCATGTAGAGCGCGGTTTGGCTAAGGTTTCAATTGCTTCGAATGCATTCCCTTCAACTGCTCTTAAACCAACTGGTACAAAATATCACGAAGACGAGGTTAAGATTACTGCTTGGAACTTGGATGTTACTAACAAGAGTACATTCCCAATCCATAAGACTGCAGGTTTGAAGAATACAAATTTCCCTAGCATTTGGAGTAACACTACTTCTACATCTGGTGCTTCTGTTACTCGATTTGTAGATGGAAGCAACCCATCATTCAAGCGTGTACATTGGGGTGTTGACCCTAATTATAATAGCGATGACTTGACAACTGTTCCTAATTGTAAGGGTGCATTTAACATACTTGATCCAAATGCAGAAATTAATGGTACAGCAACAGAACCTCAGTACTGTCTTGAGAATACTTTCGACATTGAGCACATGAAGCAGGGACAGACAACACGTGTAGTTTTCAAGGCTACGTATAAACCTAATGGATTCACAGCTGGCGAAACATTCTATAAGATTGGTAACAGCACCGACCTTTGGAATGAAACAAATTTGATTGCTCAGATTACGGCAAAGGCTGCAGATGTTCTTGGCGTAGCTTCATCTGCTATCACTGTTGATCTTGATGCAACAGCTAATGATATCAAGAATAATGCAGGAACAAAGTTGTTGGTAGAGGATAATGTTAAGAATGGTGGAACTGCCGTTTCTGCTACTGAAATCGCAAAGATTAATGAAAAGCTTGGTTTGAAAAAAACTGCAGGTACAGACCCTATCGTAGGTATCGCAACCTATAAGAGTGGTGAGTCTTACTATATCGCCCGAATCAAGCACTTTGGTGATTTGACACCTTGGACAGAGGGTCAAGAAACTTATGGAAAAAATAACGATGAAAATAACACTAAGTATCTCGGCCGTTATGGTGTACTCCGTAACAACTGGTATGAGTTGAGTATAGGAAGTGTCAGTGGTCCTGGTACACCAGATGTTCCAACCATCAAGCCAACCGAACCAGATGATGAGAGCTACAAGTACATCAGCGTCAGCGTAAAGATCCTTTCTTGGGCTAAGCGTTCTCAGGAGGTCGAGTTGTAATCCATTACACATGATTATATATAGCTCAGCCGCTCTAGCGCTAAGGAGCGGCTGGCTATCTCGGAAGAATAAGAATCTATTTATACACTTTACTTTTTCATAAAACAGATAAGCATCATGGCAAACAAGAAGTTTAACAGTTGGATCAGGAATATATGCATGGGATGGGGCTTCATCATGGCCGGCAGCCTGCTAGCAAGCTGCAACGACTTGATGCACGACGACCTGCCTCCTTGTGACATGGGTGTTGACTTGCAGTTCAAGTACGACTACAACGTGCAGCGTGCCGACATGTTCAATGATCATGTGGGCGGACTCTGCGTATTCGTATACGACGAGCAGGGCAACTTCATTGCTCGCCATGATGCCTATAACGATGCGACATCACAGCCGCTCAAGGACCCTAACTATGCCATGCGAATCAATCTGGAACCGGGCAAATACAGATTCGCAACCTTCGCCTTCCAAAAGAAATACGAAGATGCACTCGCGCAGCCAGGTGCCAAATTCCAGATAGCTCTGCCACAGCAGGGTGACAACATCACCGCCCTCCATGCACGACTCGACCGCGAACAGGGCAAGGTAAACAACCAGAGCCAACCGCTTGATACACTCTGGCAGGGACTCAGCAACGAACTGGTTGAAGTAAAAGACCTGCAGGTTACACGCCATACCATCGGTCTGGTTCGAGATACCAAGCAGCTCACCATCAGCCTGCATCAGACCGACGAGCCTGCCAACATCAATGCCGATGACTTCAGTTATCAGATAACCAATGCCAACGGCGATATCAGTTACGACAACTCTCTCCTCCCCGACGAGGAGTTGACATATACCCCATACTACACCTGGACCACTGAGTTTAAGGATACCGAGGGCAATGTAAAGGAGCGCACCGCTCATGCCGCCCTCATGTTCTCCCGACTCATCTGGCATCCGGCAGAAGAAAACGACAAGAACGCCATCCTCACCATCACGAACAAGACTACTGGCGAAGAGGTGGCACGCATCAATCTTGCAGACTTTCTGGCTCAAGGCCGTGGCGCCTTCGAAGCCCGCCATTATTCAGAGCAGGAATTCCTGGACCGAGAGTACGACTACAAGCTCGACTTCTTCCTCCAGGGCAACCAGTGGAAGTATGTGCAGCTCAGCATTTCCATCCTGGATTGGAGCAAGCGCATCCAGCGTGTCGATTTCTAACCGTTTCAGGTGTCAGAGCCCCTTCCGGGCATTTAGCTCATAAGAGTATTTGACTTTAAAAATTAGGAACAATGAAAATACGAGATTTCATTTTAAGTTTAGTTAGTTGGTTTATATTGTTGGTTACAGTAAGTTGCTCTGACGAACTTGGAGGCGAGCGCGCCCCCATTTCGTCAGAAAGCAACTTGCATGTACTCGTGCCAACCGTGCTCAGCAGCCGCGGCACTCGTGCCGACGATGCTTCCGGCCTTCCTACCTATAATGCTACGGTAGATGAATGCCAGATCAACGACCTGACCCTCTATGCTTTCCCTGTAAAAAATGAAGGCAAGCTCCTGGTAGAGACGCTCCCTGCCCCACTGGCTACAATGATGGTAGAGCCGCATGTAGCTAACTATCAGCTCAATATCGAGCCGGGCACTTACCATATCTATGTGGTTGCCAACATGAACAAGGTGTTGAGCGGTAAGAATATCCAAACTGAAGATGATCTCAAAAAAATAGTACTCGATTACAGACCTACAAGTACAACAGGTATGCCTGTATGCACCAATATCCCGATGATTTACGAACCTAAGGATGACGCAGGCAATCTCGCTGAAACCGTGATTAATGCAGCGGGTGATAAATATACAGAGGTAGCAGCTAACCTGAAGTTTACATGCGTAAAGGTTAAGCTGAATCTTATCTTCGATTCAAGTATCGCAGAATTCGGAGGCAAGACCTTTAGCATCAACAGTATTTCAGCCGATAAACTCTCTCCTTTTACCCATCTTTACTGGGGCGGTAAATTTGGGGCTCCAACTTGGACAAATAATGAAGAAAAAGAAGAATACAAGACTGGTATTCAAAAAACTCTGTATGACTCTCAGACATCTGAAACTCTCGTATACTATAACGATTGGTCTGACAACAGATCTGCGTCAGCAACAAATAACAATGATGATATTAAAGGAACAGGAACTGCGAAAGATGCTCCAGATAATGCTGCTGGCAAATGGCTTTTCCAGCAGACCTATTATCTCCCTGAGCGATATATCTCATCAGAATCCGACCGCAGTTATCTTACCATCAAGGGTAATGTAGGTGGTTCTGTAGACAACAATTATCGTATCAATCTGGGTCATAAGAAGGATGAAACCAGCACCGTACCCGTATTCCCTCGCGGCACCTTCTATGAGATTACCGGTGCTATCAAGACCCTCGGTAATATGGAGCTGGATTGCAAGGTAAGTGTGAAGCCCTGGGAAATGGAGACTATTTCTGCCGACTTCAACCATACCACTTTGTGGGTAAGTAAGACGAAGGCGAGCGTAACATCTACCACGGCAGACTCCATCGACTATAAGTCGAACGTAATGCTGACAGAGGCTAATTTCGGTTGCGATGAAAAGGTAACAACATCCAGTGGTGAGAAAGATGTGATTGTGTTGAGCAAGCTAGATGCAGTGAAGAATCATAGAATCACATTCAACATCAACAAGGACATTCAGTTCTCCGACTATAAAGGCAACTACAAGGGTACGGCAAAGGTTTGGATTAAGGCTGGTAACATCAAGAAGTATCTCAATGTAGCCTATGATGCCTCTCCTTATTTTGAGGTAAATCCACAGGAAGTAACCATCTATTGGAAGAGCGACAACAGTACCAAATTGGTACAGTTTAAGACCAACCTCGGCGGTTTGGCTTTCACCAATAACGTAACCTCTTCCTCCGTAGGCAAGTCAGACATTCAGGCATCTTGTGATACTCCTAATACTCCAGAAGGAACCTTCAGGATTAAGGCAACCAGTGACCCTGTTACCACGACAGTACATTACCTCACTGTGCAGCCAAAGGAATCTGCAGAAGGCTTCAAGAAGATAATCAAGGTAACGGTAAAGCCTGCAGTAGGTAACTATCGTATCAACTTCCGTGCCATCAACGACCGCGCACATTATAAAGGAGGTGAGAGTAATGGAACTGATAATTATAAGGGTACACCTGAAGAAAAAAAGGAAGAGACTTATAATGGAGATATAGGAAATACCAACTGGGCAGATGGATGGTTAGACCTTTCGGATGATAATGACAAGCAAATTTACATACCTCAAACAGACAAGCATCGTATCTATGTCTATACCCAGATTGGTGAAACAGATAAAGCTGTAGCCAACTCTCCTGCTTGGAAATTTTCAGCTAACTGGCCTGGTGATCAAATGGTTGCGGATAATACGAATGTGGGGTGGTATTACAAGGACTTCAGCAAGGATTTCAAGTCGACATCTACAGAATTTGGCGCTACGGGAACAAGAACCCTCAAGCCTGGTGAAACATTGATTATGTTCAGTAACAATACCAATACGAATTGGGGTTTTACGCTTCATCGTTGCCCTCACCACTTGGAGCCGGGTATTCCTCTCTTCGACTATGAGGACTGCGAGGGTTGGATTGTCTATGATCCTACATCAGACCCTACTTGGAACATATATGATGACATGCCAACTATTGAGAACATCAACTTTACCATTTACACCAAATTCCAGACTTATGGATGGTTTAATGTATATGGTGCCGCCAATGGCAAAAATAATGATAACAATAATACAGAGCGCGAGTCTTTTACCATCTATGATACAGCGGGTAAAAGTTGGTCATGCGAGAATTTGAATAATGGTTGGTATAAGACTGTGATTACCCTCAAGGCTGTTAAGGGAGACCACGAGAAGGCCATCAGAATCAAAAAAGACAACAAAGATACGGGTGGAGAAAGCGTCCTGCTTTTCAATGGCAACAGCTATGAGAAGCATAAAGACACAGGCTTTTACGATGGCTCCTCTTGGCACGCTGGCACGCCATTCTGATGTGAAATTAATAAGATTAGAATCAGATTTGAATACTGTTATAAATCAGTTTAAGCAATGAAGAAGATCAAACATTTAATGATATGGATTGGATTGCTCCTCAGCCTTGTTTCCTGCAAGGATACGATGGAGGCTATCGGACTCGGCGGGGATGAAATCCCTGCCGAGGGACTTGTCTTGAATCTTCAATTGACCAACTTCACCAAGCAACAGATTGGTACAAGAGCGGGGACCTCGGAGACAGTCAAATCGCTCTGGGCTGTGTTCTATGGAGATAATAACGAATACTTAGACAAGGCAGATTGCAGCAAATCTATCTTATCACAGCAGCCTGATGGCAGCTACAAGGTAAAGATAACCAATGTACCTGCTGGTACCAAGAATGTACATCTTGTAGCCAATGCCAGCGATATGACGGATAGCGAGGCGCAAGACTTGCAGTCTCTCACTGCTGCAAAGGAGAGAGACCCTCAGCTTGATGCCCCTATCTGCTGGGGTAAAATTTCAATAGATAAACTTTTGGAAGCTAATCCTTCAGTGACGATGTTGCGCCAATGCGCCAAGATTAGTTTGGAGATAGACAATAGCATCCAGAGTAATTTCACCAATGCAGGCTTGTACGTCTATAACATGGCAACCAAGGCAGCCATAGCTCCTGCCAAATATAATACCGAGCAAAAAACCGATGACTTGGCGGAATCTACCGCTCTCAGAACGGAAGACAACCCATTGGGCGGCGGTACCGCAACCACCGTGGCAGTAAATGAAACTTCTGCAGGCAAGGCAATGGTGATTATCAAGGCGAATTATAAGAAAAGTGAAGAAGAAGATTATAGAGAAGGATATTATAAGGTGGCACTCTACAAGAATGACAAAAAGGCCCAATATGCCTTGCTCCGCAACCACCATTATACCATCAAGGTAACCAAGGTAAACGACTATGGCTTCTCTACGCTTGATGAGGCTAAAAAGAGTCTGCCAGAGAATAGAGTGGAAGTAGAGGTGGTGGACGATAACCCTGAAATCACCCAAATGATAGCTTGCAAAGACTATGAACTGGGAGTGAGCGATTATCAGGAGGTAGATGCAAGCACAGAGGAGGCTTTCGTAACCATTGTTACTACCTTGCCAAATGCAACGAGTAGTGATGATAAGCTATATGGTGTCAAGAGAAATAATTCTTGGATAACCGCTTGTGATCAAGAGACCGTGAATGATATACCAGAGACATCTTCTAAAGGCAAGAAATATACCTTGAAGCTTAAGCTTGAAAAGAATGACCAAACAGAGAATCCACGTACAGGAACCATCACCGTTACTTCTGGCGACCTTTCTCTGGATATAACCATCAAGCAGACGGGCTTCGATTTCAGAAAAAAAGATCCTGCTAGAACCGTTACCATGCAGTATAATAACTCCACCGTAGCTGCCAACTATTTCAGCTGGTTGGACACTGATGTGCAAGGCATCACTCCTGAAGAAATGCAAGGGGCTGTGAGAAATGATGGTTTGCATTTCTGCGTGGGAACAGCAAATATCACGTATCTTATCCCTTATCTAGATGGAGATTATAAGATTAACAATGATCGTAGAATCAAAGTGGAAAAAGATAATGGCAATTGGAAGGTAAGCCTTACCAATACTACGGCAAACAATGATTTGTGGAAGTCTTCATTTACCATCATCAACAAGGCTGGCATCAAGATCACCTATCCTGTTTATCATACTGGTATCTTCCATAAGATAGATGATACTGATTATCAGCTGACAGAAAACGGGGATAACACGAAGGTGAAGGGCTGGTTCTATTATGGTGTGGTAAAGGTACAGGGAAAGAAGGCCGATGGAACCACCACTACCTATTATATGTTAGACCGCAACCTAGGTGCATCCAACAATGGTTACTATGCCCCAGATGTGGTGGCACTGGAAAAGAACGAGAAAGCCATTGGTGGCTATTTCTGTATCTCTAAAAAACAGAACACCAGCGATGCCAATCAGGATCTCTCCAGCGCCTTGGCACCAGAAGGCTATACCATTCCAACTGATGCCGTGTTCGAAGAATTAGTTAATGCTGGCAATCTGGAGGTGGTACCACAGTCCACATCGTTAGGAGAAACCTACAACTGCGTGCGTATCAAGACGGTGGATTCCGAGTTGCCATACATCTATCTGCCTATGGGTGGATTCTTGGAGGGTGAGAGCCATAAGAACCCTATCCATGTGAATCTCTGGACCAAGACTTTGCTGGCAGGTACGCAGGGCTTCAGTGACAAAAGTCCTGAATATGGTTTCTGGTATAGATACTTTGATGTTTACAACAAGAGGATAGGATTATCCAATATGAGATTCGTGAGTGGTAGCAACGGCATGAACAATGGCCGCTACAAGGCGATGCCAATACGCCTGATTCTGAAATTAACATCAGATAAGTGATAAATACAATAACATCTTTTACTTATATAATTAAAGTATAAAAAACAGTTGTTTTACAAAGAAGAGGGTGTGTCATAAGCCACACCCTCTTTCTTGATTCTTAGCTTCACTCAAATCTGCAACTTCATTTCATCAATACGAACGCCAAAATCATCCATATAGCGCTTGTATATATAAGAGGCAACTTGTAATATTCCCATCATAGTCATTATTCATTTTATAGTTTATTGCCGCAGAGTTCCGCTTTTTTATTGAAACCGCCAAAGAAAATCAAAATAAATCTGCAAGTTATCTGCAAATTACAACACTAAGAAATTCACAATAAATCAACAAAATCCCCCGAATATAAGTTGTAAACTATTAACTGTAAACTTTCCTCTCCCGGCGGTCCCATCCCGTACAATCTGGCGAGACCTTTGATGGTCCGCCAACCTTAGAGCGTAGCGGTTCCGAGCGACGAGGAGGAGCGGTTTCCTCCCTCTTCCCTGAGGGTGAGAGGGTCGGGGTGAGAGGTGGAGCCTTCCTTAAGGGTAAGGAAGGACGGGTAGGTTTTCGAAAAAACTACTCCTTTGCCAAAGAAGAGACAGAGCAATTCGAAAGTGCATACCCTCCAATCACCCCATAACAAACTAGCGGTATAAGAAAGGCAATCGCCATACAGCCCGTTGTATCCGCAATATACCCCATGATTACCGGAGCAACCGCTCCACCCACTATTGTCATGATAAGCAATGAAGAGGCAAGTTTGGTCTTTGTACCCGCATCCCTCAATGCCAGCGAGAAGTTAGTCGGAAACATGATGCTCTGATACAGGGCGAAGAACGCAATGAGAGTTAAGGTTCCGCTGCATACCACTACAATCAATGTAGCAACAAAGGTGAGGATGGCACAGACCAGCAGAACCAGCGCCACAGAAAGCACGAAGATACCCACCAGGCCATGAGGAATGGCAATGTTGACACCCGAGAACAGAAGCTGTCCGCCAACCAGCGGTCCTACAATCCATCCGATACCATTGAGCGACTGCGACAGGTTGATTCTGCTTCCCGGTATGAACATCAGAGCACCGATACCGAAGAGAACCAGTCCTGTTATCACTCTCCTCCTGTAACCCCACTTCCGGATAATCCATCCGGCAGGCAGCGCCATCAGAAAGTAGGCACCATAGACAGCAGCCTGCGTCAAGGCCGACATCGCCTTGCTGATATGAAACGACTCCTGGAAATGCGGATTCAGCACCTCGAGGATGCCATGGGCAAAGCCCCACATGAAGAAGAGACTGCTCCTTACCTTCTACCACACTGCATCCTGGTCTTCTCGGTTCCATCGGAATCATCACCAGGTGGTCTTCCAGGAAACGGAGGGTCATCTCATCCTGCGTACTCTCTATCTTCTCCGGCCAGAAGTTATTGTCATAATAATGACGCACCAGACCGGGAACACAGATACCGATAGAATCCTGGGCACCCGAGATGATACCATCATGATGCTCCGGATTGTTCTCGAAGCAGACCAGAATGTAGTAGGTCATAGCAATCGCTTACAAAAACTTTCTTCTTCATTATGATTATCGATTGATAATCGAAGTGCAGATAGTCATCCTCATCCAGCTGATTACCTATCTGCATCTCGATAAACATAAACAGAGTTATTTCAATTAATTATTTGATTAATTTATTTTTTATATTTTAGCCTCCAGAAAAAGTGCCAAGTACGGAACAATGGTTCACAAAGAGCCTCACCAGGATAATATCGAACGAAGTGCATATTTCTCCATATCTTCAGGAAATACTTCTTCCCCATACTCTGATGCGTAAACCCAGCATACTTCGTAAAGTGTCTATCGAAGTTACCACCATCCAGTATCTCTGCCAACAGCAACCTCCCACGCTTCTCATCCATCGGAGCTATCATCTTCTCCTCAGGTAATCCCAATGCCTCATGCAGCACATACATCACCGCCCCTGCAAACTTCCACAATCCCAACTATTTCAAATCCCGCTGCAACGCAGCCAAATCCGTGAGATTTGTGAGATCCGTGTGCCACTTCACAACAACAAAGTAGTAATCGAGAAGCTGTCTCAGCCCAATTCCTTCCGTATTATCTCCCCTATCCATCAGGTAATGTTACTAGCCAACAACAGAAAGAATATCATCAGGCGATATACCCATTCTTGTTATTGCCGAGATTTTGTGCCCACCATTAGCGTTTAAAGAATGACCACAATGATAAAGCGTATCATCAATGACAAGCCAACGATCATGGGACTCCTTACTCCATTTTCTGATATCAATATGAGCATCAGGGAACAACCTATCATGCTCCTCCATCAATCGTTGCATTCCCTGACCGACACCTACTGTATAGATAATTGCTTCCACTCCAGATTTTCTAATGTTCAGAAAGTCAAGAGTCAAGGCTGATACATATGCATCAATGACTATAACACGATGGGATGCAGAACGAACCAAGTTCTCCAAAGCCACACGTGCAGTATAGAAATCACCCTCAAAGAAAACCATTTCTGCAGGAGGTGTAGATGTACGAATAAAGAAGTCAAGCTGTTCCTGCTGTGCTGCCTGTTTATCTTCAATACGTGTCATACGCAGACTATGCTCTTCCAATCGAGAATCAAACTGTCGCTGCATCGCCAATAGTTGCTGGTTAACAGAATAACCTTTTAACAAATAATTATTTAAAACACGAGTTGCCCATCTACGAAAGGCCGTAGCATTGATGCTATTTACACGATAGCCAACAGAAATAATAGCATCAAGATTGTAAAACTGCGTTTTATAGGTTTTCCCATCAGCCGCAGTATGTTCCAAAATGGAACTAACTGAATTCTGGTCAAGTTCACCACTGTTGAAGATATTTCTCAAATGCTTTGTTATAGCTGGTCGTTTTGTACCGAAAAGGTCAGCTATTTGCTGCTGAGTAAGCCATACAGTATCATGGCTTGCATCAATCTTCACTTGAAGAGAGATGCTTTCATTTGGCTGATAGAGAACTATCTGCGACTCATCAGTAATCTGTATGTTATTATTGTCGTTTGCCATACTTGTCATTATTTACAAATAATAATTTCCAAAGTTACGACTTTTTTATCAAACCACCAAATAAAATGACTAATTCTTTTGTATTTACATTGGAAATCATCATATTTCCCTCAAATCCGCAACCTATAGGGTTTAGTGGGATTTTGCTTGCAAAGCGACAAAA